>Ga0265295_1004608_pt1 | contig 18395 bp, 15 predicted proteins | sample Munlansysbiofilm_FD_192503 | JGI IMG/M metagenome (GOLD analysis project Ga0265295, IMG submission 192503) | Leachate microbial communities from a municipal landfill in Southern Ontario, Canada - Methane capture system biofilm | ecosystem: Engineered > Solid waste > Landfill > Unclassified ...
TTAGGGCTATTGTTATGATTGAATAAAAACTTTTCACAGAATTATGTGCTTAAGGATTAAAGATTTCTGAGTTTGTTGATGAGTAGCCAGCAAAAACTCCGTACCCATTCTTGATATTGCTATGTAGCTTGAAAGTCGGTGTTGTATTGGGCGAAAAATTGATGTCCCCATTTGACCTCTCGTATAGGTATAGCTGCCTAACGTACTTGTAGTAATCGTATGTTATGGACCGCAACTCTACCTGAATAGGCGTGAACGATTGAATTATTACTCCGTTATGCAAATAAATATTACGATCATTGTTATAGTTAATGGTCATTGTGTAGCTGTTTCCTTGTATGGTTTTGTTGCTAAAAACAAGCAGGGAGAGTCCTTCGCTAAGCAGAACAGGGTCAATAATGGGTGAAGAGTATTTTTGTGTTGAGGTATAATCTTCTTCTGATACCATTATAACAACTTGGAAGTATTGCAGCTTGTTGGGCTGATTTTCGAATGAAATTTTGATGGCTGGATATGGCATTCCTTCCTCATCGTTTCCCGAAAAGTTGATGTGTTCTACTATAGAAACATCTTGATGCTTGGGAATGAATGCTGATCCAGTTGCTGTAGGATATCCCGGGATCGTTACCTCACATCGGTATTCAGTTTCTTCCTGCGCCACCAGCTGCGATTCGTATACTCCCTCGCCAATATGTTCAAGGGGGTCGGTTAGCTCGTTATTAACGTAAAGTAGCACCTCGGCGTTATCAACTACAGGCACTTTTTTTGAAGAGAAGGGCACTGCCAGCGATACCCTTACGGTAATTTCATTTCCAGCAACAATAATGGCATTAACCACGGGCTTTGTATCAAATTCGGGGGCGGGGGAGTTTACCTTATCATAACAACCAGTGGTTGTAATTAGAAGGACTAGGATAATACGGAGAATAAAAATTTTCGAATAGGGTTTCATTTAGGGTAGTTTAATATTTTAAGGTTATGCCGAGTTTAAAACCAGGGTCAAAGAAGTTCGCCCTTGGTATTATGTAATATCCATATTCGGCATATACACCCAATCGGCGAAAAATATAGTAGTTAATCCCGCCAAAAACCCCAGCATCGAATGATGTTCCGTTGAGAATGTAACTCTTAGGGGCGATATAGCTTACAAACCCCGTTTTACCCGATATGTATACGTCAAACCGTGGCTCATTGGCAAAGTTAAATAGGGGCATTATATGAAAATTTGTGTTAACACCGTAGAAAAAAGCATTGGAGATGTTAGACGAAGTTATAATTTGATTATTTTCTGTTATGTCAATATTCGAAAAATTGGTGTACCCCAAGTATATGCCCGATTCGAGGAACTTACTATGGCCATAATTGCTCTCAAACCAAAAGTTGTTACTCATAAATTTGCTCCTCCAGTTGGCCAATTCAGGTGTTTTAGATACCCCTAGTTTAAAGGATAGCCTGTTGTTTAGGTATGAGCCTTGCCCAAAACTAATTGAAGAAAGCCCAAGGGTAAGGAGAGATAAAAGCACTATTTTTTTCATGTTTTTTTAAATGTGAATGGATAGATTTAAGCAGCATGTGATTTAAATCTACCCTGTGAATAATTGCTATATAAAGAAAATGAATTATTTTAAATGTTTAGTGTATAATTAGTTAACAAAAGTTAAAGAATTCAATCTGCTCAATTGGGTAAGTTTTAAGGGTACATGAAAAAGTGTGACCAGTAATTGAAAACATATGTTATGCTTTAATCACTTAGGGTTCAGTTCCCCGCTTCTTGGGGCGAAAAGTAAAACATATAATCCATCATGATACCCCGTCCGCTTGCGGCGGGGAGATTCATTATAATATGATTTGTGTTTTAAACCTAATTTTCAGAATTGACACAAGCTACTCCCCAATTAACTCTATTTGAGGATGCCGTACAATAATAACTACTATAATGTACTTGTAGATTATGGGAAATAGGCAAATTTGAACCGGTCAAAAACTCCCCTTCAATTTTTCTGGCCAGCCTAGTAGGGTATTCTTGGTTGGCAGTAAGTTGAGCCCAGCCTTCATAAACCAAATAATTTATAGCAATATTTATATCAGCTTTGATATAACATTTAACCCAACACTACACGCCTAAATTTCGTTTATATGGTCGAGCTATGTAGTAACCTCTTGCTATTGGTACTGTTTCCCCTTGTAAGTAGCCAGGTTGATGGCAACCTATAGTTATTCTCATTCTTTCTCTTCCAAGGTCATAAGGATCTGTTCTCTCACCCGCTCCTCCGGATTTAGTAACATCTTTTGTGGTAATATTTACGTTGCGCTCAATGATTGATATTCCCTGGTTGGTATCGTTTTTCGCTAAATCATCTTCCTCTATTTTAAGTAGTGTTTCAACATTCTTGACATTAGTATAGGCAAAATGTGTGTTGAAAGACTTATAAACAGTATCCCCTATTTGAAACATCCTATTTTCATTTATTGTATACCTTTCGGGGCTTTTAAAAAGATGATGTTCAAGTTCATATTCATTCTCTTCATTTTTTACTGACCGTGAATACTTGCTGTTTTCATTTACCAAAGTTTTAAACTCTTCAAGCGAACTCAACTCGTCAAAGTTTATAGAGAAGTATATTTCTTCACACTTACTACCGAATGACTTATAGTTCATAGAATTTTCATATTCTGATAGTTCATCAGATGTCATATTAATCGTTTTTCCTATGGTTGACATGAATTCTTCTGAAGTACTAAAAGTAGGAATCCCATTGTTTATCTTTAACTCATTTATTGATTTCGTATCGATTTCTTCTTTTGAGCAAGAAAAACATACTGCAATAATTAACATTGCGAGGGTAACTTTAATTTTCATAATTCGTTTATTGTTTTGGGTTTTTTAACCTGCGCGGCAGCCCACCTTGTTCAGAGGTTTTAACTATGGGTTGCTGCGCTTTTCTTCTCCCATAGGGTGGGCACCCACCTTACTTTTTTAACCCGCTTTACTTATCAAGTATACTAAAGATGTTTGTAATTAAGGTTAAGGGGCTTAGGTTTCCCCCCTTGCTTGCTTTTTCGGAACGCTCAATTCTTATAACGTTACGCCTTACAACCATTGCCTTGCAGAGGCTGCTCGGGTTTTGGTTAAGCTGGTTTTATGGCCTCCTTTCGTACTGGTTAAATTTATTGAGAACGTGTATTTATACCAAACATACAAAAGCATTGTACGAATACCTGCCCCCTTGTGTGTTATACAACAGGTTTTTTACTGTGGCTTGCGCTTCGCCTTACTGGCATTGGGTTTGGCGCAATTAAAATAGTGTGCTTAGGGGTGGTTTATATATGGTTTGTCATCACGTAAATACATGCTAATGTTGTTTTACGGGAGTTGAGGGTTGTTCTATTCGTTTTTTGTGTTATTTACTCTGTCCGGATGCGACTATAAGCCGCACCCGAACATGTGGAGATGAAAAGTGACTGTGTAGCACTTTCCCTTAATCTAATGTTAATATTGATCGGATTGTGGTATAGAGTAAGTTCTCACATAATTTACGCATCCTGGAGTATGAACATATACTATTCTGTTCGCTTTCGGTAAAACCACCAGTAAATGAGCGGTACAAAGTAAAGGCTTACAAGTGTGCCAATAACCATTCCCCCAATGGTTGCTATGGCAAGTGGTTGTTGTAACTCCGAACCTAAATCGTGTCCAATTAGTATGGGAACAAGTGCAAGTATTGTTGTTGCGCTAGTCATTACAATGGGTTTCAGCCTGCGCTTTCCTCCTTCGGATATTGCCTCCATAAGCCCTAGCCCGTCTTTACGTAGTCGGTTTATGGTATCAATTTTTAGTATGGAGTCGTTTACAACAATACCCCCCATAACCACAAGTCCTATCATAGTCATTAGATTTAGCGTGCCGCCAAATAACCACACTATGGCCAATGCACCGGCAATGTCAATTGGAAGTTCAATTAGTACTATTAGGGGTTGTAAAAGCGATTCGAACTGGGCAGCAAGGATAAAGTACAGCAGCAGGATTGACACCGCCAGAACACCAATTAGCTCCCACACCATTTTTTTTGAGCTAAACAGGTCGCCACTAAAGCTTAGGTTAAATTTTTGATTGTTATGGTTAATTTCGTTCAAATACCTGTGTGCATTGTTAATATCTAAATCTGTACCGTTTAGCTTTAAAGGGATAAAAGCGTTGCTAAAATCGCCAAAGATGCTTCTGAACCCCGACTGCTTCGTTTGGTGAATAACCGTTCTGATTGGAATCTCAACCTTCTGAGAATTCATTACCGTTATCTGGTTTAGCATTTGATGTAGGCGTTGAGGCTCGTTGCCGAAAATTATGGAAAGTACTTGCTGCTCATAGGTTAGTTGCCCCACACGGTTACTCTGCATGGCTACCTCAAGCGCCTGTTTAACCTCAGCAATACTAATATCATAAAGGGTTAATGCTTCGGGATTAAGCATCAGATGAAGTTGTAGCTGTTGGGGAATCGATTCAATTGATATTTGCGGGAATTGCTGTTGGAGTTGGGTGACTAATCCGTTAATCGTTTTGGTTGAGGGTATTAACTCACCTTCGTCCCCGGTAACCTTAACTACAAGGTCAGCTTCGGGAGCGGGGAATATTCTCTCGAAGGCCGATTCGGCAAAGGCAAAACCTAGTGTAGCATCGGGATAATGGGCTGTAACCCACGTATCCACCAAGTGGTTTATATTATCAATGGATGTGCTGCGGTTAAACCGAAGGTATAGGCTTGCATCGCTTTCGCCCATATCCATTCCACGGGCGAGTAGTAGCTGTTGCTGTCCAATAAAGAAGGCAGACTCGTCGAGTTCACTTTTAATGGTGCTTAGTAGCTGCGAGCAGCGTTTAATGTTTTCGTCAACGCTTACGTTGCTACCCCACGAAATATTAGCAATGGTTTCAATTCGGGTTAGCTCGGGCATCTGGCGTTTTTCTATGGTTTTAAAAATAACGGGGATAAGGGCAATAATTACCACACAAACTAGAAGCGATAGCCTACGCCTGCGGAATACAAACCTAAATCCAGCCTCGTAGCTTTGTTCGAGCGATATAATGCCAGGCTTTGGTTTCCATTTTGATGCCCCTTTAAGGTTTAGGTGGTAGTAAACGGTTGGCAGTAGTGTTATTGATACAAAGAACGATACGCTTAGACCTATGCTTATCGACAATGCCTGATCGTGGAACATAGCACCCGATAGACCGCTTAGGAATACCAGAGGGACAAATACGGCAATGGTGGTAAGCATTGATGAAAGTAGGGGCCTGATGACCTCGTTTGTGCCTTTGGTAACGGCGTGTTCGAGAGCTACTCCTCGGGTGCGCCATTGCGTAATATTATCGATTACCACAATGGAATTGTCAATCATCATACCAACCCCCAGAATTAATCCCGATAATGAAACGATGTTAACCGATAGCCCTGCAAGGTAAAAAAACATCATACCAACTATTAGGGAAACAGGTATGGTAATGCCCATGAGGATGGGGTTGCGGTATTCGCCTAGGAATAGGAACATAATCGATATGGCGAGTAATACACCAGCAATAAGAGAGTTACGCAGGTTTGTAATGCTATAGTCGAGTATCTCTGTTTGATCGTGGCTAATGGCGATGGTTAGCTCTGGGTAATCCGTTTGGAGTCTTTCTACCAGATTGCTAACAGCGTTTTTAAGATCGCTCATCCGTGCGTTGGAGTGCTTAACCACCGGCATACAAATGGCTGGTACGCCATTGTATAGGAATGCACCCTGTGCATGTGCTGGTCGTAGCGAGATTGTAGCCAGCTCCGACAGGGTAAAAACTCTTCCTCCAGCATTTATGGGAATATCCTGAATATCGGAGGGTTGCGTAACGTTTTGCTCAATAATCACATCGAAAACTAAATGCCCTTCGCGAAGCCTTATGCTACCTAGCTGAAACATGCTTTGTGTTAGCGCAAATTGAATATCATTGGGGCTTATGCCTAGGGCTTTTAATTTGCCTTGGTTTGGCTCAATAACCAGTTCGGGCGATGTTGTACCCGTAATATCGGCAAGTGCCACCTCGGGTAGCTGTTCAATCCGTTTTCGAATAACTTTCGATGCCAGCTGACTTAGCTCCAACATCCGTTCGGGGGTAAGGTTGGTAGTATCGGAATAGTGTAGGTTGATATTAAAAACAGGCAAATCGGATGCGCTTGCTTTAATAACCCTTGGGCGGGGAACCTCACGGGGTAAATCGGCCATGGCCATATCGATTTTCTCATTAACCTCAACAAAAATAAAATCGATATTAACACCGTAGTCAAACTTTAGCTTAATGGTGGCTTCGCCATCGCGAGCTTCACTCTGCATATCTTCGAGCCCCGGAATTTGTTGTAGCTGCATACGGAGCTGCGACACCACCGTTTGCTCCATCTCAAGAGCAGGTTTGCTTGGATAACTTATTTTTACGGTAATTTCAGGGATATTGATATTTGGGAGCAGCGATATGGGCAACAGAAACGATGAGAATATACCCAACAAAAGGAGGGCAAAAAACGTCATCAGAACACCAACTGGTCGGTTAATTAAGAATTTTACCATAGGTTTAAGACTTATCTAGTTTCATAATTTGTTTTTCAAGTATCCGAATAACTTAATATCAGATATCAAATATCAAATATCGAACATCGAACACCAAATGTTGAATGTCGAAGTTTAGGTATGGCAGAGCTTTTTTGCTTCTGCCCAACGACTTTTCGTGTTCCCTTACTTCGTTATTCATTATTCGAAATTCATCATTCATCATTCATTTTCCCTTTGCATTCCTAGCTAATTAACCAACATACAACTGTCTTGTAAACAAGAAATATCGAACATCGAACACCGAATGTTGAATGTCGAAGTTTAGGCGTGGCAAGGTCTTTTTGCTTCTGCCCAACGACTTTTCGTGTTCCCTTACTTCGTTATTCATTATTCGAAATTCATCATTCATCATTCATTTTTTCTATTCCTAGCTAATTAAACAATATACAACTGCCTTGTAAACAAGAAATATCGAACATCGAACACCAAATGTTGAATGTCGAAGTTTAGGTATGGCAGAGCCTTTTTGCTTCTGCCCAACGACTTTTCGTGTTCCCTTACTTCGTTATTCATTATTCGAAATTCATCATTCATCATTTTTTATTCCTTTGCATTCCTAGTCAATTATTCCAATATACAACTGCCTTGTAAACAAGAAATATCGAACATCGAACACCGAATGTTGAATGTCGAAGTTTAGGTATGGCAGAGCCTTTTTGCTTCTGCCCAACGACTTTTCGTGTTCCCTTACTTCGTTATTCATTATTCGAAATTCATCATTCATCATTTCTTCTTTTATGCATTCCCCCAGGCAATGCCGGTAGGAAGAGTAACAGTGCAGGTATGCTAAAAATAAGCCCCCCAATGGTGCCAGTGGCCAGTGAAAACCAGAATGGGTCTTCGCCAAACATTACAAAGGGTAAAAGGCCCAGCACTGTTGATAGAACCGTTAGTAAAACTGGAATTATTTTGGCGTTTACAGCACGCTTGTATATACTTAATGCTGTTGCATTTGGGTATCGCTTGCGCAGGTTATTCTGCTCATTAATAATATATATGGCAGAGTTTACCACCAATCCTCCCAAAAGTATAAATGCGGCATAGGTACCTTGGTCAAATGAGAGGTCGAACATCCAGTAGGTGATAAAAACTCCAATAAACGATAGGGGAACCAGTAGGATAACCGCAATGGGTTGCCTCATTGATTCGAAAAGTACCGAGGTGATAATGAACAGGATAAGCACCATAAGCCCGATTAGAGCGTACTGCCTTTTATCCTCCTTTTTCCAGTATGAGTAGGTTGGCTTACTGACTTTAAACCCAATGGGAAGCATGCTGCTTATCTGTTCAATCTGTTGCTCCATAACCATTTGAACCAGCTTGTCGGGGCCAATGTAGTTGTAGGCAAGAGTTATTACATACTCCTGATTAACCTTATGTATCTGGTCGTTGGTAAGCTCATCACGAAAATTGGCCACAGTTTCTGTTCTTGTTTCCTGTTGCCCAATGGAGATGGGTGTTTGTTTTACCTCAAAATCCGATGGAACAGTTTCTCTCGATGGTCTAATTCTAATGGCTGAGGTTTTGTGGTTTACCGTTTCGTACTGAATGCGATCGGAACGGGGCGAGAATCGGCTAAGCGCACCAGCCATTTGGTATGCATGAATTCCTTGTGTTAGCAGTTTCTGTTCATCGAGGGTTAAAAATCGTCTATATTCATCGGTAAACCAGTAGGCTTGTCCTCCACGAATATAAACCTTATCAACCCGTGGCATTTTTATAAGCGAGTCGGATGCAATTCGCGCCCATCCCATTAGCTGCCTATGGCTATAGCCGGTAAGTACAATTTGTGAGTTTGCCCATCCGCTGCCAATAGCATTAGAGAAGCCTCGGCCCACACCGTAAATCGAAAAATCGGCACCGGCCTGCGTGATGGCAATGCTCTCCATTTTTGATTTTATTTGAAACGGGAATGAGCTGTTTTCGTACTCAGGGCTAAAAAATATTTCGATATTGAAGCCCGTACCCCTTACGTTGCAAATGGACTGCTCAACTTCGTTGTGAGCCATTATGTGCGATTCGAATATTGCAGCCAGCTTATCCGATTGTTCAAGAGTAGAGCCCTGTGGAAGTGATGCCCTCACAAAAACTCTGGTTCGTTCGGGCGTTCCCCAAAAGCCTTTTGTCCATACACTATTGTAAAACAGCCGTAAGGAACCTCCTAAAGCCTTATCGGCAATGGGTTTTATGTGCGTTCGGTAGGTGTTTGAACCAAAAACATTGTTATAGGCAACGGCCCAAAAGCCTTCATCTTCTATCTTGTCGGGGAGCGCAAATATTGGTATCCCCACTGCCAGAATACCAATGGTTATGGATATTTTTCTAAAACGATATATTTTACCAGCTAGCCAAGCATAGCCTTTTGAAAGGTTATACCTGAATTTTAGCGAGGCGTTTCTTCGTATTTTATGTATGCTTTTGAGCTTAATCTTCTCAAACAACGAGGGAATAAGGAAAAGCCCAATAAGCAGCGATACCGATAGGTTTACGATTATTACCCACGCAAAATCGGTGAGGTTAACTCGTTGGCTCTCCTCAAGAAAGAAGATGGACACCAGCGCACCAATGGTGGTAAGCGTGGCAGCCAGTATAGCGGTAAAAACAAGCATATTACGCCTATGGCGTAGGTGGTCAACCATTACTAGCGTATTATCGATAATTAGCCCTAGCGAGAGGGTTATGCCCGATAGCGAGTACATGTGAATATCGAGCTTTAGCGCATGGTAAAAAAGTATGGCAATGGCAATATTTGCCACTAGGCTAATGGCAACAATTAGCAGGTAACGGAAACTGCGTGAAGCAACCAGCACAAATATTAGCAGAATGCTAATGGAGAATATGGTGCGGAGAAAGTTTTTGCGCAAATCGGCACGTAGATGGATCGTATTATCCTGCGACTTTTGCAGTTCAACCCCGTGGGGTAAATTTTGTCGAATCTCGTTAATAGTGCTGTACACGCGGTTGGCTGTCGAAATCTGATTGGCATCAGCCGAAGCTTGAATAACAAGGGTTATGGCGGTTTGCCCATTTATACGAAAGTACCCATCGGGCTCGCGTTCGCGCTGCTCAATAGTGGCTACCTGCCCCAGAGTTATTATACGTCCGTTGCGATTGGCCACTTCAATGGACTGCCATTGCCTAGGGTCGATTCCAGGCCCGGTGATAACAAGGGGAATTGTTTCGCCATTTTTAGTCTTTTCAACCCCAATGCCAGCAGTAAATCCGTATAGGCTTACTGCCTGCGCAATATCATTTGTACTTATGCTATGCCTTTCAAGCGTTTCGGGGTTATACTCAATGTACCAATCGTTGGTGTTAGCTCCATACACGTTTACGCTGGTAACCCCTTCTATCAAAGATATTGGCCCAACAATTAGCTCGTTGGCCAGCTCACGAAGCGAGGGCGGGTTTAGGTCCGATGCAATGGTGTAGGTGAGGAGCTGTACCATCTTTTCATTATCCAACGATTGCGAACTAACCCTTGGGTATGTAACTCCCTGGGGGAGACGAGGGTAAATTTTGCGTATAAGCGAAAGAACCTTAAATCGAATTATAGCTGGTTTTACATCTCGGGTAAGGTTTATGGTTATCCGCCCCCAACCATCGCCCGAAACGGAGCTGATTTTTTCTACGCCTTCAACCAGCGATAAAAACCCCTCAATTGGAGCGGTTACCTCCATCTCAACTGCCTCTGCAGTGGCACCGCTGTAGCTATAGCTAACATAGATGCTTTTTCCTTGGGTTGAGGGGTATAGCCGTATCGAAAGCCTAGGTGCAGTGGCAATTCCTGCAATTACCAATAGCACAAATATTGCTATAACAGTAAATGAGTTGATATAGGAGGGAAGGAGGGAGGTGTTTGGTTTTTTGGGAAGCATTTTTTTGGTATTCAGTAATAGGTTTTAAGTTTAATGCTTAGTCTGAACCTCAAATTCATCCTGTACCTGAACTTCAAACTCTAAACATCATTATTTCTACTCCTCTTCCCTTACCCATGCCTCGTGCCCAATGGTGGCATTGCCCGTTATAATTGCCTTGTCGCCCTCTTTTAGCCCCTCGGTAATTACCACCTCCTTGGTGTTGCGTGGCCCAACGGTTACGTATTGCCAGTGGGCAAGCGAGTCGTGCATTACAAAAACCACATCGCGGTTCTGGCGGCGGGCAAGCCCCTCAACAGGGATAACCAATTGGTTGAGCATGGCACGTCGTACCAGTACCCTTACATTCATTCCGGGGATAATATTCTTATGGGTTTGAGTAAATTCGGCAGTAATGGCAACCATTCCATTCTCATCAACCATTCGGTTTATCTCAGTAATTTTCCCCTTAGCTCTAAGGTTGGGATTTGAGAAGGGGTAAATCTCAAGCTGAGTGCCCTCGGTGGCCATTTGTAGCTCCGACTCGAGTACCCCGAACGATATCCGAAGCGATTGCTCATCAATAATTTGGCAAAGGTACTCGTAGTTTGAGGTGGGGTTGTACCGCTTTGCCTTTAGGTTTACCACCCTACCAGCAAAGGGAGCGTAAAGCAACGTTTTGCTTAGCCTATACTCCTGCTCCTTAATAGAGAGCTCGGCCTCGGAAAGCCCGCTTTTAATGCGAGCGGTTTCGAGTATTTGGTCCGAAAGGTTCGATGTGTCGCTATAGCCCAGCATAAGGTGCTGCATCTCAACCCTGGCTCGCTGCAAAGCGTTTTGGGCATGTTGCAGCGCCATTTGCTGTTCCCTGTTGTTTAGCTGAGCCAGCAGCTGCCCCTTTTGTACCATTTGGCCGTTGGTAATGGGTATTAAATCGATAATGCCCTGTGCCTCGAAGGTAATTTTGGCCATACGGCCAGCCTCAACCACACCGTTGCATAGCAGCTCGTGGTAAAAGGTTTTGGTGGCGGCAGGTGCGGTGGTAACCATTACCGGGGTGGGAGCACCCTGCCGATTGGTACTGGCAGACTGCTCGCCATCTGCCTTACCCGATGAGCAGGAAGTTGTAATTAGTAGCTGCCCTATAATGGGAATGAGTAGTAAAGCGCGTTTCATCTTTTAGGTTTTGTGGGTGTTGGTAGGCAAAGATATTGATTTTTTTTGTTAATGGAGGGGGGCGTTTTGGTTACACGTTAAAAACCTATCGTATAAACTTAAAATTTAATACTTTTCAGAACTTAGGTTTACAAATCTTGTTTCATTCTTTAAATCCCTTTGGTAATTAGGAAAAAATATTTCTTCTACTTTAACAGCAGAATCCAATTTTAGCAACACGGGTGTATAAATGTACTTTAACTCCTTTCGAATAATATCATGTTCATCATAATAAACGTAATTAAAATATTCGTTTTTAGCTTGATCGCGCCCAATATTTAATGAAGTTGTTATTACATAAGCCTTTTGCTTACCTGCTAAATCATCTATTCTTTTTAACATTTCATAGCCAACATCAATGCATGTTTCACAATCATAACCATCATACAATAGAATTACTTTGCATTCTGCATTTATCGAATCACCTAAAATGGTTACAATTGAATTAATCTTCTTTCCTAAAACAGCACTCCTTTGTTGCTCAAAAATATTGTTAACTTTAAGGTTCTTAGATTTATCGTTTGAATCTTTAGTAGCACAAGAACCTAATATTACCATGAATAGAACTATTGTTAAATAACTTTTAGTAATCATACCGAATCAATTCTGCTGTTGAACCATTAAATGCAACTATTTTATCGCCTGAAACACAAAATGATTTGAACCAACCATTTCCCAAATTTAATAATCGAACGGGTTTTATTGCATCACCTTCTAATTCTAGCTCTAGTAAAGTATTTTTATACTTCTCATCGTTTTTGCCAACCGTTGTTATAAGAATAAAAATATTATCTTCACACACATACGACTCTGGAATGAATCGAAAATACGAATTCTCGGCATAATTATTCCTTTCCACATACTCGATGATTTTTTTAATCTGGTCAATGCTACTTAAATCAAAACTAGTAACAAATTTACCTGCTAAAGTATAAACATCAATAAAAGGCTGACAATCCGCTATAGCAACAATTTTACTGTCTAAAACATGTACGTGTCTTTTATTCTTAATTCTACTTTCACGTGGAGTTCTATACTCTGTTGATCTACCAAAAAACTGAGCTGAATCTAATTTGTAATAATACCTTGAAATACTGTATTGGGAATAAAAACTTGAAAAATAAATTTCACTATTGTTTACAGCAAACCTCATACCCGAAGAAAAACTATGCTGAGACAACAAATCTATGGTCTGTAAATGCTCTTCTGAATTAAACAATTCAAAACTCCTTTTGCTGTCATTAAATACAAATATTGTATCGTTATATACATATATATCCGATGCACCCAATAGCTCTCCCGGTCCCTTGCCTTTTTGCCCCAATATTTTTTGAAGCTCAAGATTTTCATTTAAAATAAGTATTTGATCTCGTTTATAATCCGATGCATAATATTTCCCATTGTAGTAAAATAAGGAACGAATATCTGAAATATAGCTTGAATCCCTTAGCTGGTTTATAGATAAATCCTTTTCCAAATTAACTGTAGGTAAATGACTAGTATCATCCTTACATGATGTACCTGACAGCATATAAATAAAAAACAACAAAAGGTATGTTTTTTTCATACTTAAAAATATTAAATTTAGAGCTATAAAAAATTATAGCCCTAAATAAATTAACAATCAGTTCTTTTGCCATCACATTCTACCCACATCCAACCTCTACTACAACTTTGGCCAGTGCATGAAACAGAACCCTGATTACCACAATTTGATGTTATTGTACAAGAATAATTACCAACGCCTATTTCTGTTATTGGTGTTTGTTGTGCATAAGTTTTTATTGTTAAAACACTAACAAGCAATGCAGCTATTACGGCAAGAGCATAAATAAAGTTTTTTATAATCAAATTATTTTTGACGAGTAAATATTAAAATTAACGAACCATGTACTTTACTATGTTATCAATTTTATCAAAATAATCGGCTGTTAACGATGGGAAAGCATCAGATGGTGCATAGAAACACCTAGCTTCCTCTTTATGAACCAAAAAATAGATAATTGAGCTGTTCTGAAATCCTTCGTAAAAATTATTTGGCAATCTATATGTATTTTCACTCAGGTCATGCTGGTCTATAAATATATTAAAGTCCCTTTCGCTTAAACCTTCAACTCCAATTAGCGTTTCAATATTTTTTGTTGCGCTAATGCTTTCTATCATGCCTACATGTTCTTGAAAACATGTGCCACATCCTTTTGCATTATGTAACAGAACGAGGGTTGTTTTGTCTTTTGATTGAAGGAGGATGCTTGTGCTATCGCTACTCTTGTTGTAAATGGGTTTACTTAGGTTTAAATGGAAGAAAGAGAAATCGTACGAGTGGAAAAAACCTTCTTTTAGCAACAGGTTCTCGGTACGGAGTAATTCGCATCCCCCATTTCTTAAAGAAGAGGTCTCACTTTTTAACTTTAAGTTGTACCGTAATAAGTAAATACTGAAAGTTGCCAAAAGTATAGTCAGGAACAGAATGGCGGCAAAAAATAATGTGTTTTTTTTCATAACAATCAGGTATTAGCTGTGAATATCAATAGGATAGGGTTGTCCGTAATCGCTATCCCCAAACTGTCCAAATCTTTATCTTCTATTTCCGAAGGATATAGAACAGAAATTACAAGACCGTTATCCTCTTTAAAGACATCGATTTTTTGATTCGAAAATGCAGAAAAATCGCAAGTAATTTTACTTACATTAAATGTACTATTATTAGGCACTGAATATAGGTGAATATAGTAGTATGTAACTGGGGGGTATCCTTTTCCATAAGCAACAATATATCCATCTTCATTGTGCATCAGAAGTTTGTAAAAATGTATTTTGTTAGTAACATTATTGCTTTCGAGATAAGCCATTTTTTCTTGAAAGGTGCTAGTATTAATGGTAGGGGGAAAACCTCTTTTGCCTGAATGAACTTTAATGAATGGTTTGATAATGTGATTATTGATCCTGTAAATAGTATCGCTCCAAGCTGAGGATATAAAAACATCTCCTTTTTTATTTTCATTAAATATTGTAGTGAATTCCCATGCTTGTGATTCATCAGGAAAGTTATTTCTAGACAGTAGGGCATAATACGCATTGGTTTTTTTATTAAATGCGATCAGATCATGATTTACAGGCTTTCCATTTATGGAATTTGTTGAACCATTCGTTTGGAAGTAGTAGTAATCGTTGGCTTTTGAGAAGCTGTAAACAAAGGACAAATCAAAAGGAATAGACGTTATGTATTCCAAATTGTGGATGTCGTAAATATGTATTTCTCTTTTTTGTTTATCTAGTACCTCTATGGTTTTATTGTCGTCATCAATAATAAAATCATCAATCATTGAGTATTCTCCAGCTCCCTTTCCTTGTTTGCTCAACGCATTTAAAAACTTGCCGTTTTCAATGCTGAAAACGAGTATCTTTGACATTAGCGCATCGCTTATATAAACCATATCGTTGTATATGTCTATCTCTCTAATGTTTGATAAAAGTGATCCGTTAATCGTTTCGAGCGGAACAACTCTTATATCGCTAAAGAGGGTAGAAGCAAAAGTATTTTCTTCTACAACTTCCGATAAGTCAATATGTATTAAACTGTCTGTATTATTTCCATTTTGCTGTGTACAGGAAGCAAGTATTACAATAACAAGTGTATATAAAATGTTTTTCATAGTTCCATTTGTATTTTTTTAATTTAAGCGTCCTAATAGCCTGTATTAGGACGCTTGAATCAAATGATTATGTTCAACTATTATTTTTTCCTGCACTGACATTTGTTTTGCCAAGCATTACAGCAAGCGTAGTAACCACCACCACAGGTTACTGAGCAGGACGTGCCACCTGTTATTCCACCCCCGCCTCCATTGGTTCCTACCGAGCAACTAGTTGACCCAGGTCCACCAGATGAACAGGTGTAACTACCTCCACCCCCACCCCCACCATTATCTGCACATTGTATAACATCATGTTGCGCATAAGTGTTTGCTGTTAGGTAACCACCAAGCATTGCAGCTACGGCTACCAAAATTAAAACTTTTTTCTTCATTTTTCGTTATATTAGTATGGTTTATAACCTGCGCGGCAGCCCACCTTATCCAGAGGATTTATTTCGGGTTGCTGCGCTTTTCTTTTCCCATAGGGTGGGCACCCACCTTACTTTTTTAACCCGCTTTACTTATCAAATATACTAAACATGTTTGTAATTAAGGTTAAGGGGCTTAGGTTTCCCCCTTGCTTGCTTTTTCGGAACGCTCAATTTTGCGTTACGCCTTGCAGCCAATGCCTTGCAGCGGCTGCTTGGGGTTGGTTAAGCTGGTTTTGTGGCCTCCTTTCGTGTTGGTTTAGCTATGTTTTAATAGTGTATGCAAAGCAAATGTATGAAAATTTATTTTTATTAAACAAATCGCCCCCCCCCCTTTTTTTTTTTATGTTGTACAACATATTCCGGGTAAACGAATGGCGTGTTGCTGCATTTGCGGAGGTTTGGGTGAGTGGAATCTATTGTTGGGGGAGGCAACGCAATGGCATGGTAGCAAAGGGAGATAAATTTAGTTATTGTTGCATTTTTAGGTTTTCTTTCCTTGGTAATGAGGTGTTTAATTGGTTTAAGGGGGGCTTGTTATCGTAAAAATTATTAATAATATGCTTAAGATGATTTGCGTTCTTTAGTTGGCTTCCACAGGCAATTAGCTCCTGATTGTATTCAAGTATTGTTTGTATTTCATAAAAGGCTTCAATTTTTTTAGACTTATTGTTCAAGTTAATGTCGTAATAGTAAATTGAGTAATTAATAGTTAACGAGTTAATAACCTCTCTAATAGCGTGTGCGTATACCATATCGCCAAATAGTATGAATATTGCTTTTAGGTTTTTGTTTTTAAGATTTTTGTTGTTTAGCAATATTTCCCAATCAATTATCTCTTCGATTGAGCAGGAACAGTTACCATCAAGAAATAATATGGTGTTAATATACGAATTTGTGCTTTCACAATTCGTGTAGTAGTAACTGGGGTGTATGGAAAGCAACGAGTCTATAGGATAGGTTGTTAGGGTTTCATTTATTGGTTCAGGTTTAGTTTTACAGCTACCGCCAATTGAAGCAAGGCAGATTAATGTAATTACGACCCTTCTTGTCATATTTTTTTGTTCTATTTTTACAGTAAAATTTCGCTTGGCAACTTATATTTTATTATGGGCTGTTCGGCATATAATTCTAGCGCGTAAAGAGTATTGGTCTGCTCGTCAACACAAATACCTAATACGTATCTATCCAGTAGTAGTCGAGCTACGGGCTCGCCTTCCCAAGTGAATACATGAACGAATTTACTGGTATATTCAATATCTCCTGCATGGCTTTTTCCTGCGTATTGGGCGAAAATATAGCTGTTAGTACAGGTTATGTCTAGGTATCCATACTTTGTTTCGGTATACCCCACTAACCCATTTGGATAAGCTGAAAATTTTGGTTCAAGTTTCTCTGGGGTACGAAGGGTTTTTAGGAGAAGCCCAGAAGAGTCGTAAATCGATAGGTAGTCGCCGAAACTGGTAGCGGCTACTATTCGGGAGCAGTCGGGCTTAATAGCATGAGAGCCCGTATATGCATGAGACAGATGGCTGTCAGTTATTGACTTAGGGTATTCAATTTCAATGGGAATTTTATCAGATTCATGCTCTAGGGCACCATTTTTAAGAGACAGGAAGGATACCTGAGCCCGTGATATGGAGCCGTTGCAAACTATATGATCTTTGGTAACGACAAAGTCATCCATAAATAAATTGTGGTTGCGGGGCTTAATCCTTTTAATAGGCTTGAGGTTGCCAGCCATTATGCTGTCAATTAAATACATAGAGTAACTTTGAGACATAACATCTATAGCCCAAAAAGCCCTCTTATTGTTTGCGTCAGCAGCAATGTCTGTGGCAGAAATGAGCTCGGTTGGGCCTTGCCCCTTGTGCGCAATATGGTATACTGTTGAGTCATTGTTACTATTAATTAGGCTGATTGCATATGGAGTTCTTTCGGTATCTACTACAATCAGAAAAGAGTCAATCATTATTGCCTTTTGGCTTCTGAGAAATGCATTGATAGGGCCAATGGGTTCGCCTGTAATTGACAGTTCGTTTTCGAACCTAACCGTTTCAAAAACTATAACTTCCTTATCTGCTGATGTGCAGCTTATAATAAAAAGCAGCGCTAGGTAGAGTATTGAGTAAAGGATATTTCTTTTCATAATGGCTTGTTTAATTGATGTGTGAGGTTCGTGCCACGTAGGCAAAACCTCACACATGCTAGCATCGTTAATGTTTAGCTTATTGTTATTCTGTGGGTAGGCTTGGTTTTTCAGCTTTATTAACATTGTTAGGATACCCTACATTGCCGCAATGTGTCGGTACCCAGCACGTTCCCTTACCTGAGTCGCAAAATTTTGTAGGGCAGTACTCCCAGTCTGCATAAGTTCTGCTAGAGAATAGGGTAATGATTGCTAAAGTTGTAATACTTACTGCTGCTAATGCTAAAACTTTCTTCTTCATTTTACGTTATATTAATATGTTTTTACTCTGCGCGGCAGCCCACCTTATCCAGAGGGTTTATTTTGGGTTGCTGCGCTTTTCTTTTCCCATAGGGCGGGCAGCCCACCTTACTTTTTTAACCCGCTTTACTCATCAAATATACTAAGTATGTTTGTAATTAAGGTTAAGGGGCTT
>Ga0265295_1004609_pt1 | contig 18392 bp, 16 predicted proteins | sample Munlansysbiofilm_FD_192503 | JGI IMG/M metagenome (GOLD analysis project Ga0265295, IMG submission 192503) | Leachate microbial communities from a municipal landfill in Southern Ontario, Canada - Methane capture system biofilm | ecosystem: Engineered > Solid waste > Landfill > Unclassified ...
GCAGGGTCTGGTGAGCCATGTCCATGGACACGATTACGGTTCTGCGGATATCATCCCACATCTGCTGCATGGCAGCATTGTTGACGAAGTGCAGGTCGTCACCCTCAACGAAGGTGCCGGTGCCGGAGACTTCGTAGGTCATCAGCTGGCGCTGACCCATCGGGATACCACCAAGGTGGCAGTGTTCCGGGTCATACATGGAGATTCCACGTGCAGCTTCGATCTTCTTGTTCTCGGCCATGAACTCCCTCTTACGGGGAGACTGCTGGACACCGTTAAACTTGTAGAACTCTGCGGTGGTGGATTCAACGTCCTGTTTTGGAAACTTCTGCTTGAGTGCATCAAGGAAAAGTTTCTGGGTCTTTTCTACTTTTGCCATATTACTCAGGCCTCCTTGGGCATGAATCCGTATTTGGTACGGAGGGCGTGGATACGCTGAACGTATGCAACATATTCACTGTCAGAACGGAATGCAGTTCCGACAAGAGAGTGGAACATCGGGGTGTTCGCTTTGAGCCAGGCAGCGTCCATCGGTTTACCGACAGCGACTTTGCGGTCGAGGGGAATAGCTACCTGATCTTTGACGTATTTAACAACGCCATCAGTGTCGAGGATGCATCTCTGAACTGCATCGAACATCATACCGTTCTCTGCGAGACGGAGGGAGTGTCCATGCACGGTTGCACCGCGGATACCGACAGTTGCCGGGTCAAAAAGACTGCTCTCAACAAGGTCGCGCGCGTATCCTTCAAGGTCACGCTCGCGGCACTCGACGATCTGACGGCCTGAGAGAGTTCCCGGATCGATACCACGGTAGCGGTACATCTCGAGATAGGTTCTCTGGTAAGGTTGACAGGGTGCGTTCAGCATAGAGTCAGCGAACTGAATGTATCTGACACGGTCACCGGCTTTTGCGCCTTCAGTCGGCTGAACGATCTTGCGGATCGGGCAGTCTGGCTCTCCCTGCTCTGCGAGTGGGGGGTGTGCTGACGGGTATGCCTGTCCTGGTGCACGGTGTCCCATAATAAGGACAAGGTCCTCATCAGTAATGTTGCGAATTTTATCGAGCTTTACGTTCGGGTTCATCTGGTTGCGACGAACTTCCGCGACGCGGGAAGTTCCCGGCCCGTATTGTGGTGTATATGCCATTTTTATGTTCCTTCGTGATTGTTTTGGTTATTCACGGATGAAAGTTATGCAACTTTTGCAATTGCCTGGATCGGGCGTGCAAACTCTTCGATCTGACCAAAGGTCTCACCGTATACTTTTGCGGTTCCTTCTGGAGAGAACATCTGAGTGCCTGCATCAAGAGCACATGCTGCAACTGCACAAGGCATTGCGACACCTGCTGCGTGGCGGGTAACAACGTGGTTTCCGTTGAAGATACCCGGTCCTCCTCCACCGTAGATGGAGTGGCTGAAGAAGGAGAAACCGACACCGGCTCCCATAACTCTTCCGAAGTCAGATCCCGGAAGTCCGGTTTCGTGCTCGAGAAGGTCATTGAAGTAGAGTAAGGTGGAGGATGCTGCCTGTGCCATTCTTCCTGCTCCTGCATTGACCATAGTTGCTGCGAGAGTACCTGCAGATGCGTAAGCATTCCAGAGCATCGGGTCTTTGGTCTCGTAGGGTTTGAAGTAACCGCCGGGGTTTCCTGCAGTTTGGGTGATGACTTTGTCTTCCAGTGCACGCTCGACTAAGGACTGAACAACAGTACCAACAGTACCGGTCTGACCATTTGCTTTTACAATGTCGTAGACGATATTGTTGGCGTTAAGACCCTGGTAAGCAAAGAGTAAGAGCTGGGCACGCTCGAACGGGCCGATTGCGTTACCCATCTCGAACTGACCTGCATGCTCGAAGGTCGATGCAAGTGCTGCACCCTGCATTGCGTTTCTGTGGGTCATCATTACGGACTGGTTTGCCGGAATGTTACGAAGTGCGTATCCAAGAGATTCGTTGTTCTGCGGGATGGACATGATCATGGAACATGCTCCTCCTGAGAGATCCATAGTGACCGGGTAGGTACCGAATGCTGCTGCCTTGACAGTGTTTGCGTTGAACATGTCAACGTTGAACTGCTCGACAACTGCATAGGTCGTTGCTGCTGCGACAGAGGTCAGAGCTGCATCGTAGGTTGCTGCTGAAGCAATACGTGCCGAGGGGACCTTCACTAACAGAAGTTTTCCGCCGTTGAAGCGTTTGATCTCCGTGTCGTCACCAGATTCAACAGAGACGTACTCTTTGATCTTTGCTTCGATTGCATCGATATTCCCAAGGATATCAAGGTCAAGTTCGCGTCCGAGGATCTGCTGGTGCTTGCCGAGTTTACCCGATTTCAGACCGTCCTGCATGCCGCCAAGGTTGACTGCAACGGAACGTTTCGTGTCGTCAATGATCTTCTTGACAGCCGGGTTCACAAGCGGGCTGATCCGCTCAAGGGATATATTACTCCGTAAGAGTTTGCCATAGTCATCATATAAATCGATGACATCCTTGTATTTTGCCATAATGTTTACCTGTTTTTAGTTCATGCAAATCGCATGCTTTTTACCGAACGGAGTTTTATTTAATAAGACAAAATCTGTTCCAAGGAGATTGGACAGACTTATTTTACTAATACAATTAATTAACACGAAATACGCTCAATTAATATATTAGTAATAAAATATTCTCCAGTTCTCCATATTTGTTTTTTGTGAAATGATTTATATGTTCCTTTATTAGTCAAACGTACCCTAGTGTTGGCATTTTATCGAAACAAGTAAATGAACATACAGGGAATCAAATCTGATGGATTTATATTGAACAAAGTGATACGATTAATCACAGAAATATTACAATACGGCTGGTTCAGTATTTCCTGCCTGACGTCTTGGTCCCGCAATCAGGGACAAAACTCATGCGGGCGGTGTAGATGATTCTCCATAGAATATATCACGTCCCCTCTCGACTTCAAACCGTTGCATGATTTTTTTAGCGTCAAAAATGTATATTTCTGGTAATGCTGGAATTTTTCCAGCTTTTTTTGTAGATTGCTTTCAAGACGAAACGCATAAATTCTGTAACAAAACATAGTAAAATCCCCGCGCAGACAACGTACTGACTCGACGGATCGACTCTCTTCCTCCACTGAATCCGGGTGAGATTCTGCGCTCCCGATCCATCAGGGACCTTTAGGACACCGCCGCGCCGCGAAAGAGAGAAGTTTTGCACAAACAACCGGAACAAATACCAGCCGTATGTGCAGGATCCCGTTATCTCATAATCTTCAGCGTTCGCATCGCATTCAGAATCGCGATGAATGCGACCCCCACATCAGCAAAAACCGCTTCCCACATATTTGCGACACCAAATGCCGCAAGGATCAGCACGAGAAACTTTACGCCGAGAGCAAACACGATGTTCTGGAAAACGATATGCATCGTCCTGCGCGAGATCCCGATTGCAGATACGATCTTCAGCAGATCATCATCCATCAGGACAATATCAGCCGCTTCAATCGCCGCATCAGACCCAAGAGACCCCATCGCGATCCCGAGATCGGCACGTGAAAGAACGGGGGCGTCATTGATACCGTCTCCGACGAATGCTGCCGTTCTGCCTGCTCTCTGTTTAGCCAGGATTCCCTCCATCACTGAGACCTTGTCCTGGGGCAAGAGACCGGCATAATACTCATCGACCCCCAGCTCCCGGGCTATTGAAGCGGCCACGTTCGGAGAATCCCCAGTGAGCATAATAATATGCCGGATACCAAGCTTTTTCAGTTCACCCACTGTGTAAACAGCATTGGATTTCAGCGTGTCGGCGATCACGAGCCAGCCGGCATACCTCCCATCCACAGCAACATGGATCCCATGTCCTGACAGAGAATCCTTTTCAGAGTTGACCCCCAGTTCCTGCATTAGTTCGACGTTTCCTACGGCAATCCGGCGACCGAGATACATGGCAGTAACACCATGACCGGCATGTTCGGACACATCCGTCAGATCGCTGGTGCTAACTGTCTGTTGATATGCCGCCCGTAGCGAAACGGCAATCGGATGGCTGCTGTAGGCTTCGGCATGTGCGGCAATTTCCAGCAGTTCTCTTTCAGAAATGCCAATCGGATGTATCTCTGTAACGGAAAAACTCCCGTTGGTAAGAGTACCTGTCTTATCGAAGACGATCGTATCAGTTTTCGACAAAGCTTCCAGATAACTGCTTCCCTTTACCAGTATTCCTGATCGCGAAGCCCCCCCGATCCCGCCAAAAAAACTCAGCGGGATTGAGATAACGAGAGCGCACGGACAGGAGACAACGAGGAAGATCAAGGCTCTCTCTATCCAGATTGTAAACGGTTCGGCGAGAATTAACGGGGGTATCACGGAAAGAATCACTGCAGCAAGGACGACAGCGGGTGTGTAATACCGGGAAAATCTTGTGATGAACTGCTCGGTTTTAGCTTTTTTACCAGCTGCACTCTCCACCAGCTCAAGAATACGGGTGACAGTGGATTCGCTCAGCGGCTTTGCTACCCGAACATGAAGCACGCCGCTAACGTTGATACACCCGCTGATCACCTGATCGCCGACCCCGACATTGCGGGGCCGGGACTCTCCCGTGAGTGAAGCGGTATCCAGCTCCGATGAACCGGCAATCACTACGCCGTCGACCGGGACTCGATCCCCGGCTTTAATCACGATATGATCACCTACCTGCAGTTCGCCAGGATCGACTGAGACTATCACTCCATCGCGCTCGATATATGCATGATCCGGACTGATATCCATCAGTTCAGCGATCGATCTGCGGGATTTCTCCACCGCATAGCTCTGAAACAGCTCACCTATCTGATAGAAGAGCATCACTGCTACTGCCTCAGGATACTGTCCAAGGAAAAATGCCCCGATCGTCGCAATCGACATCAGAAAATGTTCATCAAAAACATTGCCGTGGATAATATCTTTGCCGGCACGCAGAAGAACATCCCAGCCAATCACAAGATAAACGACCAGAAACAGCACAAACTCAGCATAGGATGAATAGAGTGCGGGAAAGACACCGTTCACTGAGAGCAAAACAGCGAAGGCAAAGAAAACCGACGCTGCGATTATCCTATAGAGAAATCGACACTGTTTTTTGTTCAGGGTAACAGACATAAAACTGCTCGGTTACTCCTTAATAAAACAATCAGGCTCAACACGTTTGCAGATGACACCCGCTTCTTTGAGAATCTCGGGAAAACGCTCCTCATCCGCATCCAGAACAAGTCGCCTGGTCATGAAACTGATACTCACTTCATGCACACCCTCGATCTTTTTTATCCCGTTTTCCATAACAGCTGCACAATGTGCGCAGTCAAGATTTTCCAGTTTGAAACTCTTTTTCATAACAATCTCCAAGTACATATCCTCATTGTATTTCCGACGGTATTAAGCAAAAAGTGACTCGGAGAACAGGTAGTTTCCTCTAAGAAACCACATTTTGTGCTGATATCATACAAACCCAGGCAATACACTTATTATTTATAGGTAAAACTCAAACCATGTGAACGATTCTCATGGACGTAGAACGCACGAGCAATTCATGCGGCATTCTATCTACGTTCCACGTTTTCTTTTTCTTCTTTAGATAGGAGGACCACCGTTACGTTCGCGTATCGTGGTTCTCCACCTGATTTGATACAGCAACCGTACGGTGTCGAAAACGCCCGAATCACCCAAAATTTGGTGAATCTCTATGTTAGGCATCAGTGACCCGTGGGTATGGATGACATACCTCATCTGCTTAATAGCACTGCTATTCTGCGGAATCTACGGATACAGAAATTGGAATAAGGACAGTGATGATGATGACGGTCAGCACTGAGCTAACGATCGGCATCGTCGCGTTCTACCTTGTGATGATCATAGGTATCGGATATTACGGATATAGACGAACAAAAAAGGTAGAGGACTACATGGTCGCCGGACGAAATACGCATCCGGTTATTATAGCCCTGTCCTATGGTGCCACATTCATCAGCACATCCGCCATCATCGGGTTTGGCGGGACGTCGGCTCAATACGGTATGAGTCTGATGTGGCTGACCGTATTGTGTATCGTCGTTGGGGTTATCATTGCGTTCATCTTTATGGGAAAACGTATCAGAAGGATCGGAAAAGATCTTGGGGCCCTGACGTATCCCGAACTCCTCGGCAAGATATACGGATCAAAAAAGATCATCTATGCAACCGGCGCGATTTTTGTCGCAGCCATGCCTCTGTACACAGCGGCCGTGCTGATTGGCGGGGCACGTTTCATTGAAACGACCCTGGGTATCCCGTACATGACTGCTCTGCTCGGTTTTGCCGGAGTTGTCGCCCTGTATGTCGTCATCGGCGGTTTGATGGCCGTCATGTATACCGACGCAGTCCAGGGGGCGATCATGCTCGTCGGCATGGGTGTTCTGCTTGTGCTGACCTACATTTATCTCGGAGGAGTGACCGCAGCGAACAGTGCACTGGAGTCAATGGGACCCCTCGTTCCAAGCACACTCTCCTCAATGGGTATGACCGGCTGGACCTCCATGCCGGAGTTCGGATCTCCTATCTGGATGACGGTCATCACGACGCTTGTTCTCGGCGTGGGAGTGGGCGTCCTTGCCCAGCCTCAGCTTGCGGTCAGGTTCATGACAGCAAAAGACGGCAGATCGCTGAACCGGGCGATCCCGATCGGAGCTCTCTTCATCGTGATGATGACGGGAGTAGCGTTCACCGTCGGACCTCTGACCAATGTGTATTTCATGGATACGGTTGGGATGCTGGCGATAGATGCAGCCGGCGGGAATGCAGATTTGATCATTCCGCTCTTCATCAACTCGGCAATGCCAGAGTTGTTTGTTATCATCTTCATGCTGACGCTGCTTTCGGCGGCCATGTCGACCTTGTCGTCCCTCCTGCACACCATGGGTACAACACTCGGAGGAGATATCTTTGCCAGAATGAAAGGGGTCCGCTACTCGATCAGGGCAAACCAGATTGGTATCGTGGTAATGATGATCGCCAGTGTTATACTCGCGGTGATGATGCCGGGAAGTATCATTGCACGGGCAACCGCCATGTTCATGGGATTATGTACTGCTGCTCTTCTACCAGCGTTTGTTCATGGGATCACTGCAAAGAATCCATCCTACCTCGCCGCGAAATGGAGTATGGCAGTCGGTGCCGGAGGCTGGCTTCTTTGGGCCGTCTTCTGCCACGTGGCGGAATCTAAAATGCTTGGAATCTGTAATGCACTATTCGGGGTCGATTCTCTCGTCAGTTCACCTTGGTGTTATCTCGACCCGCTGGTTGTCGGAGTTGTGTTTTCGGTTGCCGTGCTTCTTGTTCTGATACCCTTGGACAAAAAGAGAATAACACATGAAGATCAGATGAAACTGATCTGAAAAAACTTTTTTAATGAGTATTATCATTCGGTAAATGCATCATCCTTCTTGCGGGAATTTTGCACTAAAAAAAGAGAGGATCAGGTAGTAGTGCCGCTGATCCAGTAAGCGACAGTGTCTGGATGTGCTTTGACCCATGCCTTTGCCGCATCTGTTTCGGACATGCCGCCCGCGATATCATTCATGACTGATGTGATATCTTCTGTAGTCCACTGGAATCTGCTCAGAATACCATAAGCTTCAGGGTCATCGGTCTCAAGACCAAGACGTGCAAGCGTCACGATGTCCTCAGCTCCGCCGTAGACTCCTTTTGGATCGTCAAGGAACTTGAGATCGTACCGGCTGAATTTCCAGTGCGGGGACCATCCTGTTACAACGATCCACTCATTCTTGTTGATTGCTGAACCGAGTTCAGCCGCCATACCTGCACTGCTGCTGGTAACCAGAGTATAATCGAGATTATACTCATCGATTGCCTGTTCGGTTCGGGATGTAATACCTGCTCCAGGTTCGATACCAATGATCTTGTTTCCGAACTTATCGGCAACGCTGTTCAGCTCGTCAATCGAATTGATTGTCACGTATGACGGGACGACAAGACCGATGCGTGCAGCGCCCGGAATGTTTTCATTGACGTAAGCGATCTGGTCACCATAGGTTTCCCAGTAACTTTCATGTGTATACGGCAGCCATGCAGTAGTCGTGAAATCGACATCACCTTTGGCAAGTGCCTGATACAGCGGACCTGCATCGACCGCGACCAGCGTGACGTCATATCCTGCCTGTTCGAACACCTGTTTCATCACATTCGTACTGGAGATGGCACAGTCCCATGTAACATATCCGATGCTGATATCTTTAGCAGGTTCTGTCGTCTGGGATGTGCATCCCGCAGTGAATAGAACGAGCATTAAGAGGAGCCCGGTAATTACGATAAGAGTTAATGTTTTTTTCTTTTGAATCATGATTTTTACCATAGATTTACCCGCCTTGTCGAAACAAGACGGGATGCTTGCCCCGAATAACGGGGTTTGGCAATACGTGGACAAAATGAAGGGTGAAGGTTGCGGACACAGCACTGTGCACCCTTCATCATAGTTTTTTGGAGTTTCGTTTAGTGAAAGGAATAATGGAGTAATATCTCACTTTTTCCCGTATTTCGGGACAAGATTCTGGGTGATCCTGTCAAAGATAATTGCAAGGATAACGATAGCAAGTCCAGCCTCGAAACCCATGCCGATATCCACTCTTTGGATTCCAACAAGAACCTGATATCCGAGTCCCCCCGCCCCGATCATGGAGGCGATGACGGTCATCGAAAGAGCAAGCATAATACACTGATTGATCCCTGCCATTATTGTCGGAAGAGCAACCGGCAGTTGAACTTTGAACAGTTTCTGTCTGGGAGTTGCGCCAAACGCGTCAGCCACCTCGATCAGTTCAACAGGAACCTGTCGGATACCGAGCGTCGTGAGACGCAATGCCGGAGGCATCGCAAAGATTACTGTTGCAATGATACCCGGCACACTGCCAAGGCCGAAGAAGATCACTGCCGGAATCAGATATACAAATGACGGCATTGTCTGCATGAAATCCAGAAACGGCCGGAGGATCGTGTTCACTGTATCGCTTCTCGCGGCGGCGATACCGATCGGAATCGAGAGAGCAAGCGCGATGATCGTTGCAATGATAACAAGGACAACGGTGAGCATCGAAAGCTCCCATAGACCGAGATCCCATATCAGGATGAGACCGAGCATCGTGAGGATCGTCATTTTGATGTCGTGGCGTGTAACGAACCAGACAAGAACACCCGTAATTGCGATCAGCACCGGTGCCGGCACGGCGAGGAGAAGATCTTCGAATCCATTCACAAGAACATTCAAACCATCGCTGATCGCGTCAAGCAGCCACGAAAAGTACGTCTCAATCCAGTCAACGATTACTTCTACGGCATCTCCAATCGGGATCTTAGGCAATTCCATCATGAATCACCTCCCTTGCGGGCAAGCGCAGCCAGAATTGATGCACGTGAGATCACGCCATGCAGTCTGCCATTTTCATCTACAACTGCCATAGGATACTGGCTGTCGACAATCAGAGAGAGAATGTCGGAAAGCGGGGCATCGGGTGCTACGATTGGAATGTCGGTTTTGAGAATGTCCGACAATGTCTTTCCTGTTTTCACAGCATCAATTGTATCGTCGAGGGTTACCAGACCTCTCATATTTCTATGACGGGTGATAACGAAGATCATCGGGATATCATGTTCTTCCATCAGATGCAAAGCCACCCTAGGGCCGGCGGTACACTGGGCAACCGGCTCGGGACGGCGCATAACATCCTTTGCCAGGAGAACACGGGTCAAGTCGACATCGGCGACAAACTTCTCGACATAGGCATTCTCCGGATTTGTCAGAATCTCTTCCGGTGTACCGATCTGCACGATCGAACCGTCTTTCATCAGAGCGATTCTTGTGCCGAGCTTCAGTGCCTCATCAAGGTCATGGGTTACGAAAATAATCGTTTTGCCAAGCCTCTCCTGAAGTTCCAAAAGTTCATCCTGCATATCGCGGCGAATCAACGGATCGAGAGCGCTGAACGCTTCGTCCATCAACAAAATATCCGGATCGCTGGTAAGCGCACGGGCAAGACCAACTCGCTGTTTCATCCCGCCCGAAAGTTCTGAGGGCATGCTGCTTCCGTAGCCGCCAAGACCGACCATCTCAAGGACTTTCTCGGCTCTCTGATTACGTTCAGCTTTGGAAACGCCCATGATCTCAAGACCGAATGTTACGTTGTCCAGAATATTTCTTTGCGGAAGAAGTGCAAAATTCTGGAAGATCATCCCAAGCTTGCGTCGACGAATCTGCCGCAGCTCCTCGTGATCCATGCCCATAATGTCCTCGCCGTCGATCTCAATCTCTCCTTCGGTAGGATCAATAAGACGATTAATACAACGAAGAAGAGTTGATTTTCCACTGCCGGAAAGACCCATAAGAACGAAAGTCTCTCCACGCATAACCTCGAAAGAGACATTGTGCAGAGCGATCGTCGCATTGGTCTCTTCGTGAACTTCCTTTTTTGAGCGGCCAGAACGGTGAAGTTCCAGGGCTTTTTCCGGATCATGACCAAAGACTTTGGTCAGACCATGTACACGAATAATCGGCTCTGACTCAGGCGGATCTCCGCTGCAAACTATTTCAACTATAACGAAACCCTCCAACTTAGTATTTGTTGTTAATCTTTGTTAAAATGACCCATTTTCAAAAAAGCTCATTTTAAACGAGAATTGTGATTTTTTCCCCAGTATGTCCCTCATTTGAAAATTCAAGCCGCAGATGTCAACAAAATCAATATTTATAGGTATTTTGCCGATGGATTTGGATATAAAACCCACATTGAGCTTAGAATTTTCAAAGAACAAATGCAGAATTATAGCACACAAATATTTGATAAAAGGCAGTTATGCGCGCGGCACCATATCTGCAGGATCATAGGTAAATCAGGGAGTATCGGGAGTAGTTGATGGCCGAGTTCGGCTGTTCAGCAGAACGATCGCTGCAAAGATCAAAACGACGCCTGTCATATTCAACAGGGTCATCTGTTCATGGAAAAGGAAGATCCCGATAAGTGTCGCTACCATCGGTTCAACAAACGCCATGACCGATGCCTTTCCCCCTTCCACATGCTTCAAACCTTTCGTGTACAGGAAGTAAGGAAGGACCGTACACAGTATTCCCAGAATCAGAATATACGGGAGAATATCGAGATGCTCGACAGAAAGCCCGATCATCTCAGCAACATTGCAAAATGGAAGGATCCCCACAGCCGCCACGACGAATGTATATGTCGTGATCGTAAGAGGATGATATTTTTTCAGCGCCACTCGTCCGAATATAGTATACAGCGCATAACCAAACCCTGAGCCAAGCCCAACCAGAATCCCGACAGCGGTAATTGTCCCAATATCTCCTCCAACGATACCGGCGGTCAGAACACAGCCGCCAAATGCAAGAATGAGAGCTAAACCTTTTTGCACGGTCATACGCTCATGAAATAAAAAGAGCGACATCAGCATCACAAAAAATGGCGCTGTGTAAAGCAGTACTGACGCCATCGAAAGTGTCAGATATTGGATAGAGGTGAAGTAGCATATATTGAAAAATACGATGCTCATTATCCCGGTCCCAATGAACATCCAGAGATCCTTAAGATTGATTTTTAATTTTTCTCTGTCTATAACAAGCAGATAGCCCACCAGACAGATAGCGGTGACCGCACACCGTGCCCCGGTTATCTGAACCGTGGTGAAGCCGGATGCCAGAAGCTCCCGCGTAAAAATACCGATCGTCCCCCAGAATATCGCCGCAAGGATGATGAGAAATGGAGCGAGCCGCGTTTCACTTACGGAACGTACTGCATTTTTTATACTCATAAGGGGAAGTCACCTGTCACTGATAAAGTTGATCGTTCTGTGGTATTGTCACTCACGATACTTAAAGGAGACAGAGAGGAGACACACGAAAATGATCTCAGACCGGAGATCAGAATATGACAAAAAAATATGAGGGGTTGATGAATGTGCGAGGGTTGGACTGAATAAAAGCTGGTCAGCATTTCAGTTTTATGCAAAGAACGTTTGTTTGATGGAGGATCACTCCCCAAAAACATTCTCGAATATCATATCCGATCCGGTGGCATTCAGTCGGGCACGTTCATCGATTTCTTCTGCAAAGGCAAGTACTGGCAGCTCCATGTCAATGCCCGGCGTGTGACCGAACATCTTCTCGAGTTCGACCTGCTGGGCATGCATGAACAGGGCGTTCGGAATCTCTGCTGGGCACAGTTCCTGACACTGACCGCAGTTCACACAGGAGTCGGCGATGTGCGCGAATCTGATCAGATGGAACATAAAGTCGGGCGGTGTCTGCGTCTGGTCAACAAGGTGGGGTTTCAAGGTAGAACACTCGACGCAGTAACAGATCGGACAGTTCTCGATACAGGCACGGCAGGTGATACAGCGGGAAGAGTCCTGCATGATCTTGGCGAGCCGCTCAGTTCCTTCACCCAGAGTTGCAAACTGACTCTTCTGAGCCTTTTTACCCATCTTGACCATGACGGTCTCGATTTTCCCGCGGATCTCGAGTCCTTTCGGATCGGGAGCGCAAACATCGATCGCGCCGGCACTGACTGCCCCGTCGAAAACGGAGGCACCCTTTGCTGAACAAACCTCGACAAAGGTCGCTTTGCCTGCTTTATCGCCGAAAACACCCCAGTTACCACAGGCAAGATCTGCTTGCCGGGGGATCTTGGTCTCACAGCGCTGGCAGTTTGCACGGCGGCCGAGACCTTCCTCTTCCAGTTCATCAATCTTGATGCCTTTGTGCTGACCATCTTTGGTCATCACGATGAATTGTCCCTTATCGATCTCCTCCTTGACAACATCATCAGGATCGATGCCATACTTTTCAGCGATCATCGCACGGGCGACAGTCGGTGAAACGGATCCTCCACAGTTGAGACCAACAGAGAGCACATTGTCCATATTGATCTGCTGACGTTTGGCGAGTTCATAGAGAGCTTTGGCGTCGCAACCTTTGACGGTGATCCCTACTTTCAGATCTTTTGCGCCGTTCAGATATTTTTTGATCAGTTTCGGGAGAAGGAACGTTCCGCAGTGCAGTGATCCCGCACATGAAGCAAGCTCAGCAGGATCCGTGATGAATACCGGCTGAGGATCGTAGATATCATACCCTTTTCTAACTGTCAGGACAACATCGACGATTTTTGCTTCCAGAGCATACTTCAGGATGGAGATGACCGCTCCTCCGCATTCGCCTTTGATGTCGTCGGACTTTGTCCACGCATAGAACATATCGCCTTTTTCAGACATGATCAGGCCTCACGAAGAAAGACGCCTTCAGGTTTGGCGATCTGAACATATTCGGCACCGGCAAATACCGGGATTTCGGCGCTGAGAGTGGTAAAGAGTTCCTCAGGCGTGCCGGACGGGATGCTGAGTCCCACCTTTCCGGCAAGATCCGCGAGGACGGCGTCGAGTGTCTTCACACCCTCTGCTGGGACGACGGCAGGTTTGATCTTCTGAATACGTCCCTCCCAGTTGGTTACCGTACCTTCGCTTTCGTGGAGTGCAGAGATCGGTAAAACGATGTCAGCAATTCCTGAAAGGGAAGTTTCGGTAGATGCGGCGACAACAGTCAGCTCAAGGCTGTCCAGTTTCTCGAGAAGATCAGCATAGATATCCTGCTCCATCACCGGTGTTTCGGCGATGATGAAAGCAGCTTTGATGTTCTCCGGAAGAGAAAGAGGTGCGATCCCCATCGCAGCGGTTCCCCTGCCGTTGTTCGTTTCGTACAATACTGCAGTGTTGATCTTAAGCCCCTCGGCGAGGGTCGCTGCTGCCGGATCATTTGCCAGGTGTACGACCACCGGATGAGCAGCGTTCTTGAGAAGTGCACTGAATCCGGGTGGGAGGTCCGTGTATTCGTCAGTTATTTCGACTGTGTCTGCCTGGACGGCTGAATAGCTCTGTGGACCGAGATAGAGAACGCGGGCGCCTTTCTCTTTGGCTTGGAGAATCCGGTTTCCCGTGAGTGGGAGTGCTTTCATCACATCACCAAGCACTAGGATCACATCGGCTTCGCCAATACCATTGAGCGTGACAGTCGGGAGACCAGTTCCACCGTTCACGACACCGATATCGGCACCCATCCCCTGAGCAAACTTTTGTACAAGGAACTGGGTTTCGTTGGTGAGACGTGACGAGGTGATGACGGCGATCTCACCGGCTGCATACTTCTTAAGTTCGGCAGCCTTGTTGATCGCAGTTTCCCAGTCTGAAGGCTCCCCTTTGATATAAGGCAGTTCGATCCGGGCTTCATCAAGAGCATCGGCAGCGTGAAGTCCGCGGGAACAGAGTTTTCCGGAACATACGGGAGAACGGTGAGAGGGGGCAACCCCTACTGATTTTCCATCCCGAATAACGAGATTGAGTGCACAGCCGGTACCGCAGTACGGGCATATGGTGGTCACATATTTCATCTGCATGATATTACCATAAAAACGGTCACGTTTTTCAGCATTTAATAGTGATGTTAACTAAACCACGGTTTTCCCATTTTTTGATTATTAAAAGTGGGTTTGTAAACTTAATACACTATACTTAAAATTATTCTTACACAAAACACATTAACAACGCGCGTACATTAAGATAAGATAGAACAGCAAAAATAGAGAGGGGGCAGAATGTATATCCCTGACCATGCACACTTTTTTTTCGAAAAGGTCAGACCGGTCCCATTCAAGAGAACAGCGTTTCCTTCATCGAACAAAAAGTAGCGGCCCCGATCTTCCCGCTTACGATGATGTTCTTTATTACTTAGAGAAGGGGTGAAAGTTCGTGAGCAAGATACTTCTGAAGGGCTTCAGCGATCGTGATAGGTTCCGTGAGTTCGTATACAGCTATCCCACCAGCTTTCAGGGCAGCACTTGCATTCACTCCGCTCTTGCCGGTGATGAGGACCGATACGCCGTTGGATGCGAGAAGCTGTACAACCTTGGGACCGACGCCGCTTTCTGCATTGGTGAAGGGATTCTGGATCATGGAGGCAGTAGCAGTGGAAAGATTGACCATAGCGAAGTAGGGAGCACGACCAAATCTCATATCCGCCGGGGCATCCAGGGTAGTCCCGGTCGAGCTGATACAGATGATATGGGCGGGATGATCATGTTCGGCGTGCTCATCGCCGCTGCATGTATGACCTTCTTCGTGCGAGCAGGAACTTGTGCCGGCGCTGAGCGTGCCGTTTGCAAAGGCCTCAGCAGCAAGGCCGAGATCGCCGGAGACACCGAGGATAACTTCGATACCGTTTTCTTCGAAGAGGTCAATGGCACGCGGACCCATTCCCCCTGCAATGACGATGTTGACGCCTTCAGCGGCAAGCAGGCGCGGAAGTTTTCCGGGTTCGTGACCAGGACTTTCCAGATCGGGAAGCCGGGTCATTTTGCCATCTTCGAAATTGAATAATGCATAGCTCATACAGTGGCCAAAGTGCTGAGAGACCAGGCTCCCGTCCTGCGCAATTGCAATTTTTTTTATTTGTTGTGTCATAACAATAGTACACATATGCGCGAAAATATAAATAATTAACTATTGGAGCACATAACCAAAAACTTCTGAAAACAGGATGAAGCGATCAATCCGGGATGTCGGGAATTTCGGTGACGGTATCTGGAATGTTGTCGATGACGTCTATGAGAGATAAAGCCGTATCAAGCATTCGCATGGTCGCAGGATGCGGGGCAGCATAGATTCCTTTCCAGAAGTATTCGTCATATTCCTTCCGGTTCGGGAATGCGAGTTTCGGGGTTTCCAGAGAGAATCGTGCATCTTTCCCGTTGGTATTCCCGCGTGCGTCCAGTCTTATCCAGCGGTTCTGCAGAAAAACAGCATTAAAACAGTGAACACAGTACCCAAGAGAATCATCGTCTGCAAGGGTCACGTGCTGAAAACAGAATCCTGTCGGGATACTCTCAGACCTGAGAAAGGCGGCGAGAAGATTTGCTTTTGCATGGCAGATACCTGTCCGATAATTGAGAACATCGGAGGCTTTTGCCGTAATTATGTCTGCCCGTATATCGAATGAGTGAGGGATATCATCACGAACGAACTCATAAGCAGTGCGAACCTTTTCGATGTCGGAGACGGGATCGGAGAAGAGTTCACAGGCTTTCTTTTGTATGAGCGGGTGAGAGAGATCGACATACTGATCTTCGATGAGGAATTTGTGCAGATCCATTTCTTTACTGTAGGAGCGGCATCTGAAATAAACCAGACGATGGAACCTGTTCTGATAATTACGGATGAATGGTAATCGCAAAAAATAAGATGATTATGCCGACGTTGCCCGTCTGACAAGATCCAAGGCAACATCTCCGGCCTTCGTCATGATCTCTTCCGCACCCGGAATCACGCCGTCGTGCATAAGAATCACACCGTCGCAGATAGTCGTTGAAACGGCAAGTCCGCTTGTTGCATATACGGCATTCGAATCCGTGTTGAATGCGGGTACATTCAGCGGATTTCTTCCAATGAGGATCAGATCCGCAAGACGACCGGGAGCGATCACCCCTGCATTGAGACCCAGAGCCTTAGCCCCGTTAAGGGAAGCTATCTTAAGTGCATCAGCGGCCGGCATCACGGTTGGATCGTTCCAGAAGAACTTCTGCAGGATCGCAGCCGTTTTCATCTCACCGAACATATCCAGATCATTGTTCGAGGACGCCCCGTCCGTTCCAAGAGCCACGTTCACGCCAGCCGCTTTCAGCTCAGGATAGGGCAAGGCACGATTGCCGGCAAGCTTCATATTGCTGACCGGATTATGGACCGCAGTCACTCCTTTCTTTGCAAGAAGCGAAATGTCGTCAGCATCCAGCCAGCAGCAGTGTGCCGCTATGCACTGCTCGGACAAAACACCGCAGTGATCCAGCCATGCCGGCGGTCTCATGCCGTGGGCTGCAACACAGTCGGTGACCTCCTGTTCGGTCTCGGAAAGATGTACATGCAGAGGGATATTCTCCTTTTTTGCAAACTCCGCACACCAGGTCAGACCCTCTTCGGAAACGGTATAGACCGCATGGGGTGAAACCCCGGGCATGACCCGCGGATTGTTCATGCTTCTGATGTTTTTGACCGTCGACTCCATGACGCGGGCTTCCGACTCGAACTTCGCATGATCCCCGCCGTCGATCATACAGTACGAAAGACATGCTCTGATCCCGGACTCTGCTACGGCACGGGCGACCTGCTCCATTTTAAAGTACATGTCGTTGAAGGTCGTGGTTCCGGTGCGGATCATCTCCAGACAGGCGAGTTTCGCTCCCCAATAGATATCATCCTCAGTGAGATGTGCTTCTGTCGGCCAGATCTTGGTGGACAGCCACTCGAAGAGCTGCATATCATCGGAATATCCGCGAAGCAGACCCATCGGCGAGTGGGTGTGCATATTGATCATGCCGGGAAGTGCCGTAGCCCCGTCGCCGTCGATGATGAACTCGGCGTCATGATCGGTGATTTTTTCTCCGACCGCTCCGATCATTCCTGTACCGTCGAGGTAGATTTCCTGTATTTTTCCGTTCAGGCTGACGTTTCTGATGAGAATCGGAACCTGTTTTCCAAAGATGTCTGTGTCTGTCATGCGAGTTTTTCCACGATTTTTGTTATGATATCCGTTATCCGTTCGCCGTTTCTCCGGGAAATGGCGACGATCTCGTCATAGTCCGGAGCCGATGCCCCGCCGATGCCGTTTGCATAGTTGTCCACCGTGCAGAGAGCAGCGCAGGGGATCCCGAGCTCGTTTGCAAGGGTGAGTTCGCTTGCGACAGTCATACCGACCACATCGGTGTCCCGTGCAAAGCAGGCGATCTCAGCACGTGTTTCGAATCTGGGACCACGGGTCTGGAAGTAGGTACCAGGTCTGCCTTCCGGGACGATGTGGGAAAGCTCTTCCCTAAGCCCCGCATCGATCGACGGCGGGATGTGAAAGATGTCGTTGTCGTGCAGGGTGGGGATGTCCCATGGAGAGAACAAGTCGTCAGGGATTACGATGCTTCCCGGCGGGAGACCGTCATGCATGCTTCCGGTCGAGCCGATGACGATGATCCGGTCGACACCGAGAATCTTCATGGCCGCGAGATGGGCACGGTGATCGATCCGGTGAGGAGGGGTGTCATTCTGATGGCGGCTGATAAAGACGATCCGGCCGACGTGAGCCTGGACAGGGCCGAAGGGTGTTGATACACGAATTTTTTCCAGAGGGGGCAGGCGTGCCTGCAGGAGGGCTGTCCCCCCGATGATTCCTAACATTGTCAGAGTTATTATTTTCCGTCGAAGATATATAAGAGTCGGTTCAATCGCGCGATTTTAGAGGAAGGCAAGAATAATAAAGTAAATGCCGATCAGAAT
>Ga0265295_1004610_pt1 | contig 18389 bp, 14 predicted proteins | sample Munlansysbiofilm_FD_192503 | JGI IMG/M metagenome (GOLD analysis project Ga0265295, IMG submission 192503) | Leachate microbial communities from a municipal landfill in Southern Ontario, Canada - Methane capture system biofilm | ecosystem: Engineered > Solid waste > Landfill > Unclassified ...
CATAGAATCGTTAGTACTTTCTAACAAGTTCTCCATTATTGATTTAGAGATAACTCATTGATTATGAGAATGTAAGCACCGGATGAAATGTCTTTCTTTTGTTACAGAGAAAGATAAACTACTCCTTCTAATATCATGTAGTTGAGTGGTGTTTGGTGAAATTGATATGCACTCTAATGAATAAGTTATCCATAACTGCTGACACGAGACTATGCAATACATTGGCGAGAATCTTGCGTAGCAAAATATGCAATCTAATCTGTTAAGCAGTATAATCTGCAATCGATTAGATGAAGTACGTTTAAATAACTCAGGTAAGTATTGTTACTAAGACAATCGAAATATTTCAACATTGCTGCCATATTTATAGCCAATAAATGGAATATTTTGTTGACACCAGCATTGTCATCAAACAATTGCACATAAAGATCACATGCAAGCAAATTGCCCTGCTTTGTATGCTTTTCACTTACGTTATCCAATTATCCATATAGTTATTGAGGAGAATATTTGAAAATAATCAAGATGATTCCGTGCTTACTCATACTGTGGAGTGCTTTATGCCATGCAGCAACCATTAGCGGTTTTGTAAGTAGGAGTGATAGCGGTGAACCTATACAATATGCAAATGTAAGAATAGTTGAAACGGGTGCCGGAATGCAAACAAACAAGAAAGGTTACTATGTAATCAATCTATCCGAACCGGGAACATATAATTTAGAAGCTACCATGATTTCTTATGAAACTAAGAAAGTTGTTTTTTCAATAAACAGTAAAGATGAAGACAAAAGTCTTAATATTAAGCTGAAAGAAGCAGCCGTAGAGATGGCTACAATAATGGTTACCGGAAGCACAGCCGATGATGGTAAGGAGATTCGGCCCAGTTTGATTCGCCGAACTACTGAGGACGTAAAAAGCGTTGTTTCTCCTATTGAGGCAGATGTTTTTCGCGCCGTATTGACCCTTCCGGGAGTTGCTCCGGTATCGGATTTTTCTTCGGGATTGTATGTGCGAGGCGGTTCCCCAGATCAAAATCTTATTTTGCTCGATGACATAGATGTGTACAATCCAAACCATTTTGGTGGCGTATTTAGTACTTTCAATAGCGATGCTGTGGAAAGTATTGACCTCATCAAGGGGGCATACCCAGCAAAATACGGAGGGCGTCTGTCGAGCGTATTGGATGTAACTAACAGACAAGGTAACCGTAATTATCACCAAGGTGTAGCACGTCTTTCGCTCATATCATCATCTGCTACATTGGAAGGGCCTTGGAAAATAGGCAAACAAAGCGGAAGCTACATGGGCTCATTTAGGCGTACATACTTGGAATTGGTAAAAAAAATGATAGATGAATTGCCGGATTACTATTTTTATGATGGACATTTTAAGCTAAATTGGGATCCCAGTAATCAGGATAAACTATCGGCAAGTGCTTATTTTGGCAGAGACAAACTTAGCTTTGATGTAGGCAACCTCCTTCGACTGGATTGGGGAAATCGTACATTCACCACACAATGGGTGCACATCTTCAATCCCCGTCTATTTTCTCAGTTTGTAATAGCCGGTAGTGAATTTACCAGTAATTTCGACCAAGTTTCAGACGACGAAGTAATCTTCTCAAGAGAGAATGGTATAAACGACCTTTCAAACAAGGCAATATTTAGCTGGAAGCCCAACAATGCACATCAAACAGATTTTGGCTGGGAACTAAAATACAATCAAACTTGGTTGAAGATGAATACTACATATCAATACGATCCATCATCTTTGCCGGATGTAGATGTAAGCTCTTTGATGAGTAGTGCTTATGTGCAAGATACTTGGGATTTGGATGAATTATGGAGTTTGCAGCCGGGTTTACGATTGAATTGGTATCGGACAATGCGCATCAATCTGGATCAAATTCCCGATGCCAGTTATGCAAATTTTGAGCCTCGCTTTTCCATTCGGCGACGATTGGATTTAGCAGAGAGTATTTATGCAAGCTATGGTTTGTATCATCAATATATGACCTTGATGTCTGCAGATATGAGCACTCCTTTCGATGTATGGTTTCCCTTAGATGGCAGTTTAAAACCAGGTCGCAGTCACCACCTAATACTCGGATATAAGAATCAATTTACAGATGGATTGGCATTGGATTGTGAGCTCTATTATAAGAGCTACGATCGTATTTTGGAATATGATGTGGCTACAGATTATGATTGGGATAACGAAACCGGAGAGCTTGCTGATACATTCCATGTGGGAAAGGGATACACCTATGGCGCTGATTTACTATTACGTACAGATTGGAAAGGCTTGGAAGGCTTTGTGGGCTTAACTCTAAGCAAAACCCAGCGAACAATGGAAGGCTTGAATGTGGATCCTTATACTCACGAAGCACAACCCTACTATCCCAAATACGACCGTTCTTATGCACTCTCTTTGGTGCAAACCTTCAATGTGAGTGAGAATACCGGAAAACAGGTATTGGGAGCAGATTTTAAGGTGGGAATAAACTTGAGTTTAAACTCCGGGCAACCTACAGAAAAACCAGAAAGAGTTTATTATGACGGCACGGATTATCAATTAATCTATTCATACAAGGATCGTGATCGCCTGCCCACATATTGCCGGTTGGATTTGAGCACAAAGTATGAATGGTACAAAAGCTGGGGCTCGATAGAACCATACTTTGAGATAATAAACGTCTTTAACCGTAAGAATGTAGGATATCGAGCATATTCATTGGATATTGAAACAGAAGATAGCGTAAAACTGAAGGCAGAAGATAGCGGTCAGTTTCCCTTTTTACCCTTCATAGGAGTAAACGTAAAATGGTAAAATATATAGTTGTAATAGCACTACTAATATGCCTTGGCGCTTGCGACAGTTTTACTTCGGAACCTCGCTTTGAAGGTGACGTCTATAGTATCGCAGCACTTCTGCAAGCTGGAAAGAGCATCAATAACGAACACCCATTGTACATAACAAAAAGTTCATCCATAGATAACTGGAATCCTACAGAAATGTTCGTTGAGAATGCTCAAGTAGAAATAGTAGAACTAAGCACTCAAAAAAGTTTTAGCTTACAGCCGGTATTCGACCAAACTGAAATGAAATTTAAATGGGTGGATCCTAATGCGAATATCATCTTACCCATGGAAAGTTATCGGATTGAGGTAAGAATTCCTGGATATGACAAATTGATAAGCGCACAAACAACAGTACCGCCAATGGCATCTGTGCTTAAAGATTATTACGGGCATGCCATATCGGGTGAGGGATACTCATACTCCTTGCAGGATATACCCGAGCTGGCATATAGCGAATCGGATAATCGCTATCCTTTGGCGTTAAATCTGGCTGAACATAGCGGAGTATATAATATGATGGCAGAAATGTTTTGCCTGGAAAACTTTAGCACTTCATTGGAGTTTACATCTCCAATACTGGGTCAGACCAATCCTCCCCAAGAAATGGAAGAAGCCTACAATGCAGCCGGAGAAGGAATCCGTCGAATAAGATTTTTGGGCAGATTTAGTGCAGATCTTCAAGCAGACTACGATGACCATCTCATCGTCTTGAAAGACTATCGGCAGGGCTTCATTTTTTATGGTCGCTACAGAATATCTTTGTTCATAACGGATGATAACTATTATCGATATAACTATATGCCTGAGGGTTATCTTCATGGCGGAGTGCAAAACGCATTGGGATATTTTGGTTCTGCCAGTGGAGGCACACTCTACACCAAAGTTATAAAGCCATAATAATCATATTGGCATAAGCTATATTATATATTGATCAAACCCTAAGAATTGAAGTATAGACCAGATATAACTACTCCCAGAACTTAGTCACTAATCTGAACCACAACTTTAATATTTAGTTTGTGATAATGCTATACTTATGATCGGTATGAAACGTTTGCACATCCATATATAGCAGATTATTTATGGCGCAAACAAGTGACAAAACACATATCAAAAGTAGGCATAGACCCTGATCTTCGTCTACCAGAATGTGAGCTTTCTTTAGCTAGAGATTTAGCTTAGATAAACCAAACCGGCTAATTCATGGCGTACTTTTGCGATGATTCTTACAATCCAGACCGGGATACTCTAAAACCAACGTTGTTCAAATGATTATATGGCTTACGGGGAAACCTGCTGGTTGCACAGCAGCTTGAATAGTCAACACTATAGCTCCCTCCCCTAAAAACTCTCTTATCGCTACCAGAGTTAGTCATAGCATTTGAAGGGTGAATTGGTACAGCACCAAATACGTCCCATACCCATTCCCAAACATTGCCACTCATGTCATGAATACATAGTAAGTTTGGATTCTTTAAACCTACATCGTGGGTTCGCTTTCCATAGCCATCATTTATGTCTGAATTCCCAAGATACCATGCCACAAGATCAATATCTGCTCCTCCACAATACGTATTTGCTGGTGTTCTCTGACAATCATAAGCAATATACATAAATTCAATCTCTGCAGGAAGACGGTAGCCACTGGCATCCCAATTACAATTAATCAATGTTTGGTTCTGATCGTCTAAATTCCAGCCCGAAGGCCAATTATCCGGATTTACGCCATATGAGCCGTAACTGTAGCATGGAAGGAGTTTTTCCTGCAAGCTTCGGCGGTTGCTGTACTCAATAGCATCAAACCACGACACCATTTCCACAGGTCTGTTGGGATTCCCAGAAAAGTATGAGGGATTTGTTCCCATAACGGCATGAAATTCATTTTGGGTGACCTCATATCTATCTATATAGAAACTACTAATGGTTTCGTCACCATCTTGGAGTTGAATTGTTCCTTCTTCGACCCTGACAAACGATGCATATTGTTCCTCATTGTGCAGCGGATTATCCCGGGCAATGATTTTTACTTTAAATGTATCCCCGGTTCCTATCCCATCACTTTCTGGATGCCAAAGTATTTGTTTACCATTTCCCGGAGATACTTGATTCCCCACATCTCCACTAAAAGAACTGGGGTAATGCGTGTAGCTTGCCCCGCTATCTGATGATAATACAATTGTTATTTGACACATACCATCAGCAATCAAATCATAACTAATAATAACAGAGCCGGCAGAAGAAGAGGCTATTACATTACTGACTACTGGTTGAGACGCATAGCTATATACCGAAACAAGGAAAAAAAATAATATCAAAATCATGTGTTTCATTTCAAACTCCTCATTTTAACAAAACAATTTTTCTCACTGACTTCTGCTGTGCAGCTGTTAATACTATTTGATAAATGCCACTTGAAAGTGTTTTGCCATACTGATCCTGGCCTGTAAAGACCCATGAGTATTTTCCTTCCTTCCATTCGGGCCTAGACATCGAGCTTACTAACTGTCCCCGGGCATTGAATACTTCGATACTAACCGATGCAGGATGCTTGAGCTGATAGACTACTGTGGTACTAGGGTTAAATGGATTTGGATATATCGATTTAATGCCAGTACTCAATGGAGCACCAAGAGCTTCCCATTCCTCGTCTACGGTAATATGAACAGCTAATGGGCCATGAGCGTTTTCAGTTCCATCAAGCTCCAAACATACTAACCAATAGTGATATACGCCACTCAACTGTATGGTATTATCAATGAATTCATAGAGTTGGGAATAGGATGTATTAGTAGATTGAATCAAATCTGTAATAAGCAGCGCATCAGAAATATCGTCGTAATCGAAAGATCGATAAATATTGTAACCTAGAATATTGGTTTCTGACTGTGTAGCCCATACAATGCGAATCTGATTATTGTTGACAATGGTTGCATTAAATAAAGATAATTCTACTGGTAATGTGTTCTCATTAATATCAAAGATATTGGACTCACCAAAACCAGTAAGGGCAAAGACATCGCTACATATGAGTAACAATAACGGTAAGATAAGAGACATTCTCTTCATTAATCCTCCTTTTATTGAGTTGAAGACATCGTTTTCTTATACATAATACTGATAACAGAAATAAAGAGTCTCCATTATTCAGCTAACCTATCCTTGAATCTATTTAATCCAATTCCGCATATATCAAAGATTGTGTCAAGTTAAATCTCAATTATTTATATTTTATTTCTAAGACCGCTGAATAATCGAGGCATGAGGCCAAACCCCATACTACAAAAGTGATGGGTGGGTATAGTTATGATCAGAAAAAGCCCGCTGCGCCGAGATCTCACACATAAAAAATCTGCTATATGTAGATGTGCAACGGTCTCTTCTTCTCAGTTGCTGTAAATCGCACATGAATTGGAGAAAGATCGTATTGGTTCTCGATCAACTATTCAAGTATTAATTTGTAGGAACAATACTAAATTCCTGAAGGATGAATTGCATCAACTGGGCAACCCCTAAAAATAGTAGGCTCAGTTCCTGCGCAAATGCCGCAATTGATGCACTTTTCTGGATCGATAAATGCCTTTCCGTCTTTGTAACTGATAGCGTCTACTGGGCATACTTTTAAACACAGCCCACATGAAATGCAAGTTGAAGCATCAACAACATAGAATTGCTTTGTAGCAGGTAAAATCGATAATAAAGAATCTTGAATCGATTCCTCGTCTTTGACATTTAGATTTTCTTTAATCTTTTGCATGGGTTGAACATCATTTGCAGATGCTTTTGGTATTGAATCATCAGAGTTTATAAACCCATCTTCTTTTATTGTCGCTTGAGGAGTATTAGAATCTACAATATTCTGATTGGGTATTGCAACAAATCCATCTACACAACGGCGGCAACCAATGCATTTAAGGCTATCTATCATTGCTTTGCCATTTTTCATGTAGATAGCATTAACCGGACAAACTTGTTGCCTCTCCTTGGCTGCAAAGATTCCTTTGGCTGCAAAAAACTGCACCAGAGCTATGATTAATAGTAATAGAACGAAAACTATTCGCAATAATCTGTTCAATGTTCCTTCTCTTCCGTAATTGTGCCAATTTTTGGACATTTCTCGATGCAGCGCTGGCAGTGAATACAATCTAAGGCATTTACATATTCATCGCCTAAAATATCTATATTCATGGGGCAATTAACGCTGCACACACCACAATCTGCACATCTTTCAAGATTGCGCCGGATTTTCTTGCGTTTAATTCCAAATAATCCCCCCAGTGCTTGAGCTATGTTTAAAAGTGCGGCATAGGGGCATAGAAACCTGCACCATAATCGCTCCAGAAAAAGACCACCAATTAGAATCACAGCCAGCGTAAATAATCCTAGCGGTGCTAATGATGGTATGCGTGATAAGGCATAAATTGGACATAAGTTAATAGATATCCACGCAAACCCCGAACCCACCAATACAATACTAATACCCATAAGCCAATATTTTATCTTACTTAACTTGCGCTCGACAAAATAGGGAATCTGACGATTTTTTCTTTTGTGGAAAACCCTGAAGATCAGCTCCTGAATCGTGCCTAAGGGGCATACATAACCACAAAACACTCTACCCCAATACATGGCAACAATCATGAACAGGATACCTAAAAATATGCCTAATGAAGTCAAGCCGAGACTAAGCGTTATAATGTTTCCCTTTAATATCCCAAAGCATATTATCGCATTGGGACAGATGTTATGGATCGATTTCTTTCCTGAAACTATGACAAATGTCATAATTGCAGAACCAAACAAAAGAAATAAGAGCTGGAAAGATAAACGTTTCTTCATTTATTATTGTGGATAAATTGAATTCGTTGCGCTAAAGTCATTGACGTCGATTGGATTGCTATTGATTCGTGATATACTGGAAGCTGTTGTTCATGAAATACTCCCAAATAAAAAACATCTGGATCTGATGCCAACGATCTGGCATGAGCTTTATCCGTAGGTAAAGTATCAAGTATCATACAGTTGTTGTTAAACAACTCGTATGTATTATTATAGCTTACACAGGGCTGTAACACTTCAACAAAGGAAAAGCCTCTATGGATTATTGCCTTATGCAAGATATGAGAGAGATGATCTATATTAGCACTGTACGCTCTAGCTACAAAGCTTGCCCCTGCTTCTATTAACAAGTTTACGGCATTAAAAGGACGCTCGACATTTCCGTTTGGAGTGGATATTCCTTTAAAGCCGATATTCGAAAGTGGAGAAGCTTGTCCGGTAGTAAGCCCATAATTACCGTTGTTGTGTAAGATTAAAGTTATATCCATATTACGCTTGGCGGCAAATAAAGTGTGTTCAAGCCCCTCACCCATGCTATCTCCATCTCCACCAAACGATATAACGTGAAGCTTAGGATTTGCAATTTTGATGCCCTGAGCAGTAGCCAATGCTCTTCCGTGCAATCCATATACCCCAGATATATCCAGATAATCGAAAATCTTGCCATGACATCCTATACCGGATGTTATAACAATATCAGCCAACGAATAGCCTTCATCTACCAAAGACTGAATGCATTTTCGAAACGCAGCAAAAATACCAAAATTCCCACATCCAATACACCATGTATTTTCTTTTAAGCTTTTTAAACTACGCATCCTCTGCCTCTTTGATAGCGGTTATTAGTTCTTCGGGGCTAAAATGGCGACCATCATAGCGGAGAATATTTGCTTTTACTTTCAGTTCTAATTGCTCTTTAAGAAATCTGGCAAAATTAGGTTTTGATGAGTGTTCTACAACTATCGCTTCGCATTCACGGTACAAGGCAAGCTCTTCTTTGGGGAAAGGATCTAAATAAATGGGAACGATAAGAGTAAAGTTATAATATTTAAGTGCTTCCCGCAATTCCAGAGCCGTAGAGCCATAGGCAAAAACTAAAATATTGCCAGAGCCATATATCTCTACTCGCTTATTGGCTTTGCTAAGCTTATATATAGTGTCAGATTTTCGCATCCGTTTCTCTTTCATATTGATAATGCATTCAGGATCATCGGTGCGAACTCCACTTTCCAGATGCTCGTTACTGTTCCATTTTATTACATCATCTTCAGAGCAATTATCTGAGCCGGGAAACTTCAGTGCAGATACACCGCTTTGATTGATTCTATATCTCCAGTACTCTCGATCTTCTTGTTCCTGAAAGGTATATTCTTGTAAGCTCAAATCCGGAATCTTGACATTTGCCATGCTTTCACTGAGATGCTTTTCGGTAAGCAGAATTGCCGGACTTTGACTAGCCCATGCTAGTTGCATTAATTCTGCCGTTAGTGAAAAAGCTCTTTCTAAGCAATCTGGACTTGCTACAATACGAGGGAATTCACCGTGTCCTTGGTTAAGGGCAAAATATAGATCTTCTTGAGCAGTGTATGTAGAAACTCCTGTTGCAGGTCCAGGTCGGGATGAAAGAATGAATAGCAGCGGAGCTTCCACCATTCCAGCCAAAGAAAATGCTTCCTGCATCAATGCTATGCCACCCCCACTACTACCAACAGCAGCTCGTTTGCCGGCAAAACACGCCCCAATTGCCATATTGGCTGCCGCCAATTCGCTTTCTGCGTGTACAGTTGTAACGCCAAGATCGCTTTGCTTTAATGCTAAATAGTGCAATATTGATGAAGCCGGAGTCATGGGATAGCTAAAGTAACAATCCATTCCGGCAACCCAAGCCCCTAAGGCTATCATTTGATTGCCTGTGTATAGCTCACTAGAACATGAATTCGTTAGTTCAAACTCAAGCAAATAAGATATGCCCTTTTCTTTAACCGTACTATAAACTGCTTCTGCAAAAGCCATATTTTCTGGAACATAACGTCTGAATTCTTTTTTAATGGTATCTTTCATTATCTTGAGAGGGATACCTAATACAGCACAAAAGATCGCCACCGAAGCTAAAGACATATTCCCTTGATTACCATAGTGCTCTTTCATTAACCTTAATAATGGTAATCCAACACACTCGGTTCCATGCGAATCTGTATCATCGCAAAAATGTAAGCCATTAGGAGCTATATCTTGTTTATGTTGGCTAACACTACGTTTATCGAAACTGATAACAATATTCGCCTTTTTATAAGTACAGTAGATGGGATCTTTGCCTAAGCTCACCAGGCTAAAGTTGTGGCCTCCCTTGATAAGGGACTGATAGTCATCTGTTTGGAAAACATTGTAATTATTGGCTACAGCAATTTTACCGATTACCTGAGCGGCTTTTTTGATTCCTTCGCCAGCTTTTCCTCCAACAAGGACAGTAAATACTCTATGTGACAAACTAAATAGCTCCTTGAATATTGATTAGTTCAGCAATATATGGCTCTACATCGTATTGTAGATTCGACTTTGCCCGTTTCAGAATCTCAAGGGCTTTTTCAGTATATCCTGCTTGCTCGGCATAGTATAGCGCTACTTGGGCAAAAGTTTGTTCTTGAGGAAAACTCAGTAAGCCTTTTTCAATAAAACGTGCAGCATTTGCAGGATCATTTTCGATTAGATGAGTTAATACAAAACTGATGTATATTCGCCATCCTTGAGCGTGCCTGAATATAACATTATCCACAAAAGAGTCTAAAGAATCCCAATCCTTGTTATGTGTATACATTTTTGTGTAAAAATCAGTCAGTTTGATCTCGTCCTCTATAAAGATTCTCCCTCGTTGAATATATGATAGAGCTCTTTCTGAATCACCTATTTCCGCAAAATGAGTGGCAGCTCTTACAAATCCAGAACCATAATTTAGTACCAAACGTTTCATGTTTCCATCTTTAAATACTCTGTCATCATCTATTGAACGGTATTCATATACTTCATCAATATTAGTAATAAGCCGTTCAATATCAGCTTGATCTTCGGCTTCACGTGATACTACTCGGGCAACCATGCCCTCATTGCGAGTGAATTTCTCAAACCCGATGTAGCTTTCGCATGTAACGGCAAAGTAGATGGGGCGATGACCAAAGTTATCTTCGATTATCTGCATCACGGCTTGATCTGATACTCTATAGAAAGGTTCATTGGAGCGCCAGGAAGGTGTTTGCTCTAATTGAACTTCAAACGATCCAGTAGCTTCGGTTCCGGGTATGCTTAAATTTTTGTTAATCTGAGTTATATACATATCATCTATTTGCGTTTCTGTCATATTAAATTGAATCCCTTCTTTATCGCGCAGTTGTTTAATATACCATGCTGTATTCAATAAGGATAAGTTAGCTACAGAAACATCTTTTCGTATTCCTCTAAGATATTTATTCTTATACTTCATGGCACTATCAATTGCATCTTTGGCTTGTGATGATGGCATAACATCATTTGCGGGATAAACATGTTCTTTGGCATGGGGATCTTCAACCGCCTGAGCATACCATAATGGGAAAGTATCATTATCGCCATTCGTGAAAATAATGGCGTTTTCTTCCAAAGAATTGAGAAAGTTTACCCCATAATCTAGAGCGATATACTCTTGAGAGCGATCATGAACATGATATTGGGAAAGCATATTTGTAACCGGCAGAATAAGCATAATAGACATTACAATATACCGAGCTAACTTTCCCTTTACCAGGCTTATCAAACCTATGACACCTATCCCCAACCATATCGCCCACATATTATAGGCAACTACAAAGAAATAGTCTCTATCTCTTACTTCGGCGTTTGAGAGATTCATGACAAATACCATAACTATCGTTGTAAAGATAATCACTGTTAAAAAGTATCTGAAGCTGTGTTTGTTTAACCTACGCTGATACATGGCTCCGGCTAAGCCCAAAAAAGCAATTAAAAGCTGTCCAATAGATTTTCCTAATGCGCTTGATGTTTTAACAAAGGGAGCCATTATTCCATCGGGGAACCATTGCATTCCGAAATAACGAAAGAAATGGAAGTTTATCTGTTCACTAAAGAATTTTGCGCGTCTAACAATAAAACTGGTATTTCCATATTGTTTGCGTAAGACATAATCCATAAAAGATGATACCGTGCTAGGATGGCCTTCATTTATAAAGGGACGATCTGCGGCGCGAATCATCAAGTATATATGACTGGAAAGCCCAATTAAAACGAGCAAGAATGAAATCTGCCAAAAGCGAGCTCCAAACACTTCTCTAAGCTCATACGCCAATATTAACAATGTTACAACAGCAAAACCCCATTTATCAAATTCATCTATAGCCAAGCCTTTCCCTATGGCACCAAATATAAAATACCCAGCCATTATTGCGAAGGTATATCCAACCACTTTAAACCAAAAGTTATCCTTGAGAATTCCCTTTTGCAGAAGAGGATATACTATAATAAAAAGAACAGCCGGGGCAACTTGTAAAGCAGTCTGGTGAACACAAAACCCTAAAAAGAATAGATAAACAATCAAGAGTAATATGTTTTGGTGGCTATAATCCTCGCTTTTTTCTAACCACACCAGGGTTAACCATAAAATCAGATTCACAAAAAAGACCAGGCCCGAATAAACCTCTGCTTCGATGGCATTCATCCAAAAAGTGAATGAGAACGCCGTATACAAAGCCGCAATAACTCCAGCAATCATCGCTTCCCAAGCCTGCACCTTCATCATGCTTACCAATTTAACGGTAAACAAATATGTAAACATTACGGCAAACGCAGAAGCCAATCCCGAAATAAATGCCGCAATCACAGCATGGGAGATAAAGCCTCCCAACAAAGCAACAATGGCACGACCAAATACTATATAAAAAGGGTTTCCAGGAGGATGAGGTACGCCTAAAATGCTTATACACGTAGCATATTCTCCGCTATCCCAAAAACTCATAGTACGAGCTTGAGTGGCAACATACACGGCCAATGTGACGGCAAATATCAACCATGCAACAATTCGATTGTACTTCTTGTTTACAATCGCTTGAGGTTTTATGGGAAGATTATCTGTTACAGGTATTGGATTGGGTATCTCATACTCTTTTCGTTTACCTTGCCGTAATCTTTTTTTTACATCTTCTGTTTTGGGCATTGTAGCTCCTGTTTAGTCTTTCATCCCGCTACGAGAATAGCTGGCAATTATCTGTTTCTGAGCAAAGAAGAAGAGAATTAGGATTGGCACAATACTAAATGTTGATGCTGCCATCAACAGCGTAGTCTGCGTAGAAGCTTCTTGGTTAAAATAGCTTAATCCTACTTGTAATACTCTTAGTTCGGGACGGTTTATCATCACGAGTGGCCACATAAAACTATTCCAACTGGAAATAAGAGAGAATATAGAGGCTGTGGCAATAATTGGTTTTGATAGTGGAACAACAATTCTCCATAGCATTCCAAAAGTTGAACAACCATCGATAGATGCTGCATCGAAAAGTTCTTTGGGTAAGGATTTAAAATGCTGACGGAAGAGGAATATGGTAAAAATATTCGCTATCCAAGGAATTATAAGGGCATTGTAGGTATCCAACCAATTCAATTTATCCAATAATACATAAGAAGAAATCATGTAAATCGGCTGAGGAACCATCATCATCGACAAAAAGAGGTAAAAGAAGAAATCTCTACCCCTAAACTCCATTCTGGCAAAAGCGTAGGCAGATAACAACGATGTAAACAGCACTCCTATCAAACTGAACAACGATACGTAAATTGTATTATAGAAATACAAGCCAAAAGGTACCTTTTTAAAGGCTTTCACAAAGTTCAAGAAATGCAAGCTTGGTTTTTTACGGACGAGTTCAATTTGTGTGGATGGAACTTCTTTATATTCCTCTACAATGTTCAAGTCCTCATCCAAAACATGAATAACGCTGTTTTCACCCTTGTCCATAACCAAAAGAATCCGTTCCTCTACATCGTTATTATGCCAAACGTGATATTCTTCTTTGGGAATAAATAGAGTTTCTTGTTTATTGAATTCAGATTGAGTCATAAGAGATGTTGATAACATCCATAAAAAGGGCACAACCATGGTCAATCCAAAAATAACCAAGATCAAGTAGGTAATGATGCTTCTAAATTTATCCATTGTATGCCTCCCCTTAATAGTTTACGTGTTTTTCCATTCTGCGCTGGAAAATAGTAAGCGCCAGAACAAGAATAAACAAAGCTAGGGCAACTGCACTTGCATAGCCCATTTCCAAAACATCAAAACCCCGCTCATATATGTAATATACAATGAGCTTAGTGGTGTTCAACGGACCGCCTTTATCGGTCATCAAATAGATCTGCGAGAAGGCTTGGAATGTGGTAATCGTCGTCATTATAAGCACATAAAAGGTTGTGGGAGAAATCAGCGGAACCGTTATGTTCCAAAACTGTCTGCCTTTGCCTGCACCATCTATTTCTGCTGCTTCATAATAAACCTTGGATATGTTCTGTAAACCAGCAAGATAGATTATCGTGTTGTACCCTAATCCCTTCCATACTGTCATAATAATTATTGCAAACAACGCCTGTGAAGGACCGTGAAAAAACTGAGGTAGTTTGTCAAAACCAAGATTTTCAAACATTATCAGAAATATTCCTCTCGATTCCGACAACCACGCCTGGGGAGATATGCCTATGTAGCCCAAAAATGTATTCATTAGTCCAGTTTGCTCATTGAAGATGAGTTTCCAAACAATAGATACTGCAACCAATGAAGTAACAAAGGGCATAAAATATACGATGCGGAACAAGCCCTTTAGATACTTAATCTTATTCAGCATTACGGCAAAAAATAAAGATAGAACTATGGTTGTTGGCACCAGAATTATCACCAACCAAAAAGTATTACCCATAGATTGCCAAAACACAGGATCCTTCATCATCTTTGCATAGTTTTCCAAGCCAATAAACTTACCAGTACCCTGTAGCGACCAATCGAAAAACGAGAGCACAAAGCTCATAACAATTGGAACTAAACGGAATGCTACTACTATTATTAATGCAGGTAAAAGGTATAGGTATGGAGAAATCTTCCATTTTGTTTTCATATCTCACCACCATTATCATACTCACTGGGATTACGGTATTGCCGCCAATCTATACCCAGCTTTGTGCATTTTTTATAAAAATTTTCTCGGGTAATATCTGCCAGTGCTGCAGCACGAAGAATATTCCCACCAGTTTTTAAAAGAAGACTTTGTATATAGTGTTTGGTAAAGGCATCTCTTGCTTCTGCCCAGTTCAAATTATCTATTAAACCTATGTTTTCCGCCGAAGTTGCTCCACCGCTTACCGCCTCAGGAAGGTCTTCAGGTTGAATTACTTTATTTTCTGCCAGTATTACTGCATGCTCCAAAGCATTACGCAATTCTCGAATATTACCTTTCCATTTGTATTTTAGTAGCAGCGACATAACTCCAGGAGATACCTTCAATTCAGTCTTATTATATTTTTTGCAAAACTCATGAACAAAAGAGTTGGCAAGAACTCTAATATCATCTTTTCGTTCTCGCAAGGGTGGAATATGCAGATTTATTACGTTTAGACGATAATACAGATCCTCGCGGAACTTATTTTCTTTAACCATAGCTTCGATATCTTTATTAGTAGCGGCTATTATTCTGGTGTCGGTAGTAGAATCCGAATCGGAACCAACCGCTCGATATATTCCTGTTTCTAGCACTTTAAGCAGTTTTACTTGAAACACCAGAGAAGTCTCTGTAATTTCATCGAGAAAAAGGGTGCCCCCATTTGCTTCTTGGAAATAGCCAACTTTATCTCTAGTGGCATCGGTAAATGCTCCGCGCTTGTGCCCAAATAGCAGACTTTCTAATAGAGTTTCGGTTAAACTACCACAGTTTACTGAGACGAACTTTTGTGATCGTCTGGGGCTGTTACGATGAATCAACTCTGCAAAAACACTTTTCCCCACTCCTGTTTCTCCGGTTATTAAGGCTAGAGTATCCAGCTTTGAAATCTTTTTAACTTTCTGGATAAGGGCTTGGATTGGTTGAGAATTACCGATTATTAGGTCTGTATCCAATTCATTGTTCAACATGGCGTTAAGGCGTCGATTTTCGGCAATTAGCCATTGGGCTTGAAGAGTTTTTTCTACTAAGATGTTGATAAGATCAGGATTTCGAAGTGGTTTTACCATAAACTCGCTTGCACCTAGTTTCATCGCCATTACTGCACTTTCAATAGAAGCCTGCCCGCTAATTGCAATAACTGCAGTATAAGGATAATCTGAGGAAATCTCCCGGATCAGATCTAAGCCATTTTCCCCGGGTAATACGAGATCTACAATGGCAATGTGATATCTGCATTGAGTAAGCTTTTCTCTGGCTTCTCGCAACGAAGATACCAAAGTAGCTTGATATTTACTTTCAAGTTGCAAACCAATTAATTCCAGGCTTTCTCGAGAATCATCAACTACCAAGATCCGAGGGTTTTCTGTCATATCAACACACCCCAAAGAGTGTTTCTCTCTTTGTTGCACACACTCTTGATAGATCCTTCACTTTCCACAATATGAGATTTCGCCTTCAATATCAAAGTATGAGCTATTGAATCTGGTAATACTCTATTCGGAATTAAGTACACAGCATAAGAATCTTCATATTCTGAAACCCCTGTGCGAATTTCCATGCTGTCATTTTCTGCCATCAAGCAAAGAAGAGCTGTTTCAAACCACAAGGCCAACTCAAGCGGATTAACTTCCTTGTGCAAGTTTTGTAAATTATCCTGCCTAACAAAGCTTATTGTGTGTTTGATGGGCAAATAATGTTGAAGATATTCAAGCTCTCCACTTAACCAATCATTAAGACAAATCTCGGTTTTTTGTGCTAATGCTTTATCGATTAATAGTTGGTATAGTTCTTTTAACAAATCGTCAATCTTAATACCTGCATCGTAAATCTTATCTAATTCGGTAAGCTCTGGGTGGTCTTTTTTTAGTCTATGACTATATGCCAAAATTAAGTTTAAGGGATTATTTAAATTATGAATCAATCCTTCTAAAACCTTTTGTACAGGAATATAGTCGTTCATACCTTAGTGGGTTTTGATATATTGGGCAAGACCTTCACGAAAAATATTCATCGCCTTACCAAGATCTTCTTTATTTAAAATGTAAGCTAAGCGTAATTCATCTTTCCCTAAGCCAGAACTAGCGTAAAATCCTTCTGCGGGTGCTGCCATCACAGTTTCACCATTCATCTGATAGTTATCCAACATCCAGATCACAAAATCCTCAGCATTGGCAATGGGAAGCTTGGCAATAATATAAAAGGCTCCTTGCGGTTTTTTACAAATTACACCTGGTATCGATACGAGTTCATCATATACCAAATCCCGGCGAGATTGGTACTCTGTTACCATCTCATGAAAGTATTCATCCGGCAAATACACACAGGCGTTAGCCGCTAATTGATCTATTGTGGGTGGGCAAAGCCGTGCTTGGGCAAACTTCAAAGTGGCCGCCATTATCTCATTATTCTTAGAAACAATACAACCTATCCGGGCTCCGCAGGCAGAGTAGCGTTTTGATACACTATCCACCAATATAGCATATTCCGAAAACTCCGGAATCTGTAAAACACTTGTATGGGTTAAACCATCATAAATAAACTCTCGATAAACCTCATCCGATATCATAAATATACCATGTTTCTTACATATATTTGCTACCCGAAAGATATCTTCCTTGCTGTATACTGCACCGGTTGGATTCCCCGGGTTACAAAGCATAATAGCCTTTGTTTTGGGAGTAATCAAAGCTTCAAATTCTGTATCTGCCGGTAAAGCAAAACCGTTTTCTGCATAGGTAGTAATAGCTTTCAATTGTATTGAAGCCATTGTTGCAAACCCGTTGTAATTTGTATAGAATGGCTCTGGAACAATTATTTCATCACCTTCATTGGCTACCACCATCATGGCAAAGGTGATAGCTTCACTGCCTGCTGTTGTAACTATTATGTCCTGCGCAGATAAAGATATGCCAAGCTTACCATAATAATGTATCAATCCTTGTTGATACACTTCTAAACCCTGAGATGGGCCATATGCCAGCACTTTTTCCGAAAACTCATGATATACTTTAATCATCTCTGAAGGAGTTGGTATGTCGGGTTGTCCAATATTTAGATGATATACTTTTATGCCTCTGTTTTTGGTGTTCTGAGCGTGAGGCATTAACTTCCTAATGGGAGAAGCTTGGATGTTCAATGCTCGTTGCGATAACTTCATTTTTTCAAAGTCCTTTAAATTACGTCTATGTGTCCTTTATTTAGAACATTGAAAAAAAGACAAGGAAAATCTTATCATTTCTAATACGGAAGTATGCTTACAGCTTATATATCAATGGTTTGCATTACGTTAAGATTATTTGTCTATTTACGATCCAGCAATATGCTTTTTGATTTTGCTTGAAAGATATCTGACTATTCGATATTATTATAAGATATCTTGAGTAGGAAGCTCATACACTTACCCAGACCGTTGAATAATCAAGCCATGGTGCGGAGCCCAGTACTACAAATGTGGCGAGTGGATCAGAAGTGCGATCATCAAAAGCCCTGAAAATCTATATCTCGTGCA
>Ga0265295_1004611_pt1 | contig 18387 bp, 17 predicted proteins | sample Munlansysbiofilm_FD_192503 | JGI IMG/M metagenome (GOLD analysis project Ga0265295, IMG submission 192503) | Leachate microbial communities from a municipal landfill in Southern Ontario, Canada - Methane capture system biofilm | ecosystem: Engineered > Solid waste > Landfill > Unclassified ...
TAGAGGAAAACGATCAGGCGCTTTCTGGCCCAGATCCGGAATCCAGCGAGTAAATATGATAATACAATAATTTTACAATGTCTGAACTAACTCGGGCTATTCAAGCTTTTTATTGAACATGCCATGGAAGTCAGACTTTTAACGAACAGAACATGAGATCAATACTTGGGGGGAACCAATGGCAAAAATCAGGGTTTATGAGCTGGCCAAAAAGCTTAATATGACGAACAAGGTACTGTTGACAAAGCTTAGGGCTATGAACATAGAAGCGAAAAGCCATATGAGTTCTCTGGAGGATGACACAGAGGCAAAGGTTCGTGAAAACCTCTACGGCAGTAAAAATAAAGTCACAGATACCCGGGTGAAATCATCGGTTATAAGGAGGAGAAAACCCCAGGGGTCAGGTGATGCACCTGATGTTGTCCCAGGGGCTGATGCCGCCGGTGAAGATGCACCAAAGGGTGATGCCGAATTGAACAAGGCAGGTGTTCAAGAAAAATCCCCAGTTCAAGAGCCGGTTGCTGAAGGTGCAAAATCAGAAGCCGCCATGCCTGAATCCAAAGTCTCAGATCCTTCTCGGAAAGAAAAGCCCCTGCGTATACAAGACCCTGAGCAGGTGAAAGGTAAAAGTGTTGAAAAGAAGACAAAAAAATCCGTAAAACCAAAGAGTCAGCCAGCCAGGGTTATCATGAAACCAGAGCCCTTGGTCGAAGAAACCCCCGAACCCGAGCAAAAACCCAAACAGGAAAAGATACCCGGCGGCCTTGATGTGCCAGTGAGCGGAGCAAAAGCTCCTTCTGAAGAAACGCAGCTCAAACAGCTCAAAGATGAGCTGACAGAAGCGCAGCCAGGGGAGATAGAATCTGACAAGGCATTAGAAACGAAACCGGAAACAGAGGAAAAGACTTTAAATGAGGAGTCTTTATCCAAACTAAAGGAAGCTGATCTGGAAGCAAACCATGCCATCAAAGAGGACCGGACCGCCGATGTGGAAAAAGACGAAAGAAGTATGGATGCGGCCGACTCAAAGGATAAAAAACGGAAAAAGAAGAAACCCTCCAAGCGATACGAACCGGCCAAGATTATTAAAATGGCCGTTCCCATTGCCAATCTTGGCCGAAATAAGGTTAAAAAAGAGGCTTCCCCGGCACCAAGCCCCTCCCAGGGAGGTCAGGCCCGTCCTAAACCGTCAGATTCGGCAGCTCCAAGAGCTAGTCAGGCCAATCGATCTGTCCCGGTAAAGTCTGCTCCTGAGTTACCCCCTGAGGGTGATGTCGAAGTGAAACGGAGCAAGAAAAAGGAATGGAAGAAAAAAGGTTCTGGTCCAGCAAGTACGGATTTTACCGCCAAAGGTGGGCCGAGGAAAAGAAAATCCGTTGTTGAGGGAAAGGATCTCTACTCAAATGAAAGGGGTAAAAAGGGTCGCAGAAAGGATGGCAGGGTAAAGAAGGCCAAGCCCATGAAGACCCAGATTACCGTTCCAAAGGCCATCAAGCGACGCATTAAGATCGATGAGATTATCGAGCTTTCAGAGCTTGCAAAGCGCATGGGCATCAAGGCAAACGAGATGATCGTAAAGCTTATGGGCATGGGTGTGATGGCAACGGTGAATCAGGTCATTGATTTTGATACTGCAAGCCTTGTGGCTGCCGAGTTTGACTATGAGGTTGAAAAGGCTTCGGTGGAGGAGGATCTTGTCCTTGAGGTTCAGGAGGCAGAGATTGATCCTGACAAGCTTGTTGAGCGGCCGCCGGTTGTAACCATTATGGGCCATGTTGACCATGGTAAGACCTCGCTTCTGGATATGATCAGAAAAACCAAGGTGGCAACAGGCGAGGCCGGTGGGATTACCCAGCACATCGGTGCCTATAGTGTCGAAACCCAGAGCGGTACCATCACCTTTCTCGATACCCCCGGCCATGCAGCTTTTACCTCCATGCGCTCCAGGGGTGCCAAGGTAACAGATCTTGTCGTTCTTGTGGTTGCGGCCGATGACGGGGTTATGCCCCAGACCATTGAGGCCATAAACCACTCAAAGGCGGCCGGGGTTCCGGTTGTGGTTGCCGTAAACAAGATGGACAAACCTGCCGCCGACCCGGACCGGGTCATGCGGGAGCTGTCCGATCACGGGCTGTTGTCTGAAGAGTGGGGCGGGGATGTCATTTTTGCCAAGGTGTCGGCAAAGACCGGTGAGGGTATTGACGGCCTGCTTGAAATGATTCTTCTTCAGGCCGACGTGCTGGAGCTTAAGGCTAATCCGGACTGTGCAGCCACAGGTCATGTGGTTGAGGCCCGCCTGGACGCCGGAAGAGGTCCGGTTGCAACTATTCTGATTAACCAGGGAACCCTGAGGGCAGGACAGCCGGTCGTGTGCGGGCTCTATTCGGGCAAGATCCGGGTGATGATCGATGACCTGGGGAAGGATGTAGAGTTTGCAGGGCCGAGTACTCCGGTGGAAATTGTCGGTTTGAGCGGAGTTCCCCAGGCAGGCGACGAGTTTGTAGCTCTTGAGTCGGAAAAGGACGCAAAGCAGGTCAGCGATTCAAGAATGCAGAAGCAGCGGGCCAAGGTCCTTGCCAAGAGAAGCCGGGCAAATCTTGAAAAGCTTTTCGAGAGCATGGGTGCGGACGAGATAAAAGAGCTCAAGCTCATCATTAAGGCCGATGTCCACGGTAGTCTCGAGGCCCTTAACGAGTCGATCATGAAGCTTGCCCAGGACGAGGTTGATATTACAATTGTCCATGCGGGCACAGGAGCGATCAACGAGTCTGATGTCTCGCTTGCTGCGGTTTCCGATGCGATTATCATCGGATTCAACGTGCGGCCGACCCCCAATGGACGCAGCATGGCCAAGGAAGAAAACGTAGATATGCGTTTTTATGATATCATCTATAACGTGATCAACGATATCAAGGCTGCCATAACCGGTCTTATGCCTTCGACCTTCCACGAGATCATCATTGGAAGGGCCGAGGTGCGCGATACCTTTGTCATTCCCCATAAGGGGCTTACCATCGGTGGATCATTTGTCCTGGAGGGCAAGATCGCCAGGGGCTATAAGGTCCGGCTCCTAAGGGATGGGGTGGTTAAATGCGATTCTACCCTTTCTTCGCTCAGGCGCTTCAAGGATGACGTTAAAGAGGTGACCCACGGATACGAGTGCGGTATCGGGATCGAGCGTTACAACGATATCAAGATCGGTGATATTTTCGAGTGTTATGAGGTTGAAGAGAGAAAGGCACAGATGGAGCAGATCAAGGAATGAGGCCATATCCCAGATCCGAAAGAGTTGCATCAAGAATCCAGGAGATCATTGCAGACCTGATCAGGCGAAAGGTCCGGGATCCAAGGCTTTCACTGGTTACAATCAGCAGTGTACGGGTCACCTCTGATCTGAAGATCGCCTACGTCTATTTTTCTGTCTTCGGCGATGGGGAAAGGGTGCTGGCGGCGGCCCAGGGGCTTGAAAGTTCCCATGGATTTATCAAGCGTGAGGTGGCGCCAAAGCTTGGTGTCCGGTACATGCCCGAGTTAAAGTTCATCCATGATGAATCCTTTGACCATGGCACCCGCATTGACCAACTGCTTAAATCTGTTTTAACGGACAACGACCCGGAAGAATGAACAGTGGAATTCTTGCCGTTGACAAGCCCGGGGGGATTTCCTCAGCCAGGCTTGTCGCACGGATAAAGCAGTGCCTGAAGGCAAAAAAGGTCGGTCATACTGGAACCCTTGACCCCTTTGCAACAGGAGTGATGCTCTGCGGTATCAATCAGGGAACAAGGATTTCAAGATTCTTGCTCGGCGGGCCTAAAAAATACACGGCAACCCTCTGTCTGGGTGTTGAGACTGATACCCTTGACCGGACAGGGATCGTGGAAAAAACAGCAGATCCCTCCCATATCTCTGCCATCACCCGGGATGAACTCGTCAAGGTGGTCGACTCCTTTGCAGGTGTTCAGATGCAGCATCCGCCGATTTTTTCCGCATTAAAGCACGAGGGGCAGCCCCTTTACCGACTGGCCCGCCAGGGGAAACCCGTACAGAAACCCATGCGGCGGATAGAGATCTTCTCCATCGCAATCACGGGCTTTGACCTTCCCTATCTTACCCTGGATGTTCACTGCTCAACCGGAACTTACGTTCGAAGCCTTGCCCAGGATATAGGTTCGGCCCTTGGCTGCGGTGCCCACCTTGCCGAACTAAGAAGGACCGATTCCTGCGGGTTCTCCCAGGAAAATCTGATATCGCTCACCTCGCTTGAAGCCATGGACCATGATGAGGCACGGTCAAAGATCATCCCCATGAATGATGCGCTCTGGTTCATGCCTGCATTTGAGGCTGACCCAGGTATGGTAAAAAAAATTGGTTTTGGCCAGGGCCTTGGCCTTGAAAATAAAATTTCGCCCCCAGGGGACGGCCAGGAGCCCTTTGTCAGAATTGTAGCTCCTGACGGGTCCCTTGCGGCGGTTGTGGAGTATGATCCACCCCTTGAACGATATAATTATTGTTGCGTTTTTGTGTCGTAACATTTAACATGATCCCGTTTGGCGGAATTAGAGATGCTGTTCCGCCAAATCGCCCCACCGGTTGTCTGAATGGAATATTGGATAGCCACTTTTACGTTGATCCCCCTCAAAGATGGGGGGCTTTTATTTTATCTATTCCAATCAAGGAGTATTATCGTGGTATTACTTGCAGAAAACAAAGAAGAGATGATCGCAAATTTTAAGATCCATGACTCAGACACAGGATCTCCTGAAGTCCAGGTCGCCCTCTTGACCCATAGAATCAGTTATCTCACTGAGCACGTGAAGGTGCATAAAAAAGATCACCACTCAAGAAGGGGGCTTTTAATCCTCGTTGGAAGGCGTCGCAGCCTTCTTGATTATCTTAAGAATAAAGACATTGATCGATATCGATCTCTCATCGAAAAACTCGGTCTGAGGCGATAAACAGGCGGACCGGCATCCCTTCGGGTGCCGGTCCATTCTAATAACCCACGGGCGGTAACTCTTTGGCAGATACCTGAATAAGTTCGCATATGCAGCATAAAAACCGCTTTGATTTTTATGCTGGAGGTGCGGGTTTATTCTGTTATGAAGATGCTTTTTGAACCGCCCCTATATATTACAGGAAAAAATATGGAACAGGTATTTAAAACCGAACTTAACGGTAAAGAATTCAGCCTCAGGGCTGGTAAAATAGCAAAACAGGCCAGTGGATCGGTTATAGTCCAGTATGGGGAAACCATTGTACTGGTAACCGCAGTTGCGTCAAAGGATGTAAAGGAGAGCGTCTCTTTTCTTCCCCTTACCGTGGAGTATCAGGAAAAAATCTATGCTGCCGGAAGAATTCCAGGCAACTACTTCAGGCGGGAAATTGGAAGGCCCAGTGAAAAAGAGACCTTGACCGCAAGACTCATTGATCGACCTATCCGCCCTCTGTTTGAAAAGGGATGGGCAAGCGAGGTCCAGGTGATTGCAACTGTACTCTCCACGGACAAGGAAAATGATCCGGACATCCTTGCCCTTGTGGGCGCCTCTGCCGCACTTGAGATGTCGGATATCCCCTTTGCAGGACCCATCGCAGGTATCAGGGTGGGCCGGATCGACGGCCAGCTTGTTGCCAACCCCACGGTCCAGGAGATGGAGGCAAGTGATATTGACCTTGTGGTTGCAGGATCTAAAACCGGCGTGGTCATGGTCGAAGGCGGGGCAGATATCGTGTCTGAGGCGGATATGCTTGAGGCTATTTTCTTTGGTCACAAGACCATGCAGCCCCTGATCGTGCTCCAGGAGGAGCTTAAAAAGGCCCTTGGTAAGGAGAAGAGGGCTCACACTCCGCCCCAGGTGGATGGGGCACTCATGGGAAGAGTTGTCGATCTTGCCCGGGACAAGGTTTACACAGCTGTACAGACCCGGGGAAAGTTTGAGAGGGTAAAGGCCCTTGAAGATGTAAGGACCGAACTTATTAAAAATCTTGGCGCTGATTTTGCCGATCGCCTTGAAGAGGTAAAGTCCATGTTCAGGGATCTGGTAGACCAGGTCTCAAGGGACATGGTTCTGATCGAAAAACGAAGAATCGACGGTCGTGCCTTTGACGAGGTAAGGGACATCACCTGTGAGGTGGGGGTTCTGCCTCGGCCCCACGGTTCTGCCCTGTTCACCAGGGGTGAGACCCAGGTGCTCGGGATTCTTACCCTTGGATCCGGACCCGATGAGCAGAGGATTGAGACCCTCAGCGGAAACGAGACTCGAAACTTCATGCTCCACTATAACTTTCCTCCTTTTTCAGTTGGTGAGTGCAAGCGTGCAGGCGGTCCCAGCCGCCGGGATCTAGGACATGGTAATCTTGCCCATCGTGCCCTTTTAAGGGTTCTTCCTGATCCCGCCGATTTTGAGTACACCATACGGCTTGTGGGAGAGGTGATGGAGTCCAACGGCAGCTCTTCCATGGGAACCGTGTGTGCAGGAACCCTTGCACTTATGGACGGAGGGGTGCCTATTTCAGCCCCTGTATCGGGAATCGCCATGGGCCTGGTTTCCGATGCTGACAATACTGCGGTTCTCACCGATATCCTGGGCGACGAGGATCATTTCGGCGATATGGATTTTAAGGTGGCCGGAACCGAGGAGGGGATCACGGCCCTTCAGATGGACATCAAGATCAGGGAGCTGTCCAAAGATGTTCTTGTCAAGGCCCTTGACCAGGCCAGAATTGGCAGACTTCACATCCTTAAGCGCATGCTTGCCACCCTTGACATCCACCGGGACAGCATGTCTCCCTATGCACCCAAGATTATCAGCGTCAGGATCAATCCGGATAAGATCCGGGAGATCATCGGACCTGGTGGTAAGATGATTCGGTCGATCCAGGCCGACACCAACACCACCATTGAGGTGGATGACTCGGGGCTCGTGAAAATAGCCGCCGAGAATCAGGCTGATGGAGAGGCTGCGGCTAAAATTGTCACTGACATTGGCATGGATCCCGAAATCGGGGGGATCTATGAGGGCGAGGTCGTGAAAACTACGGATTTCGGCGCCTTTGTAAGGATCAAGACCGGTACTGATGGTCTGGTTCACATCTCTGAGCTTGCCAGCCGCAGGGTCAAGAAGGTTACCGATGTCGTCAAGGAGGGAGACATTGTCCGGGTAAAGGTGCTGGAAATCACCCGGGACGGAAAAATCCGTCTCTCGTGCAAGGCCCTTGAGACCGAAGAAGAATAGTGGATTCCCCCTGTCTATCCATTTGCCCCCTGGCAAGCGGCAGCAGGGGGAACTCTGTTTTTATTTCGGGCGGGACAACCTCAATCCTTGTGGATGCAGGACTCTCAGGGGTTGAGCTTGAACGCCGCATGGGGGCGAATAATCTTTCGCCCGAACGACTTTCAGCAGTCGTGGTGACCCACGAGCACACGGACCATATCCATGGTGCAGGTGTGCTTAGTCGCCGATACAACCTCCCCATTTACATCAATTCGAAAACCTTTGCCGCAGCAGGTGAAAAGCTTGGTCGTGTCAATTGTATCCACCTTTTTGAATGCGGAAAAGCCTTTCGCATTGATGAACTTGAGATCAACCCCTTTTCCATAGCCCACGATGCAGCCGACCCCCTTGGAATGACCGTGGAATTCGCCAGTGCCAGGATCGCGAAAGCTAAGATTGGAATAGCCACGGATCTGGGTATTGCCACCCAGCTTGTGAAACAGCACCTCCATGGTTGTACTCTTTTGTATCTTGAGGCAAACCATGATCCCAGGATGCTTGATGCAGGACCCTATCCCTGGTATTTAAAGCAGCGGGTAAAGAGTCGCACCGGGCACCTCTCCAACCAGGATGCGGCGGCCCTTGTGGCTGAGGTGAGAACCGAGGCCCTTGCCCATGTTATCCTCGCCCATCTTAGTGAGCAGAACAACACACCAGAACTTGCCCTCCAGGCCATGCATCTGGCCCTTAATTCTCCCCGAATAAGGGTTGAGGTGGCAAGACCGGACAAGGCTAGTGCCCCCGTAAATCTCTGATCCTCCAGGATAATGTTTCTCAGCCGTTTAGTATATAAACTCCCATGCCATGTCAGGCTATCCTGTTCTTTTGGTTTTTAAATCATTGTGCTAAAATGGGTAACATAAACAGCGGTTGGTTTTTCAGGAGAAACAATGGAAAAAATCGATACATGCATACAACGGTTGAGTCGTCTCTACGAACTTTATGACCAGTTCATTGATGGAACTGAATTTGTCTGTCACAGGGGGTGCTCTACCTGCTGCACCTGCAATGTCACCCTGACATCCCTTGAGGTTGATTATATTTGCTCCCGCCTTGGGCCCAGGGGGACTGAGGTCGTTGTGGAGAGGGTCACAAACAATCTTTCGCCGCAACGTTTCCAGCCAGGGACAACCTTGAACGGATTTGTCAGGGCCTGTATGGAGGGCCGCGGGATACAGGACGAGGAAAATGATCCCGGCTGGGGCTCCTGTCCCCTGCTTTTAAACGGCATCTGCACCATCTATCCGGTAAGGCCTTTTGGGTGTCGAAGTCTTAATTCCATTGAAGATTGTGCCGTTGGCGGAGCGGCAGTCATTTCTCCGTTTACCCTTACGGTCAACAATGTTTTCATGCAGTACATTGAACATATGGATTTTAACGGAGTCTCTGGGAATCTTTCCGATATGTTTCTTAACTTGGCCGGGGATAATCTGCCGATTTTGCCGATCACCATCAAAAATCAGAAGGCAAAAAGTTTTATGGTGCCCCACGAACACAGGCAGAGGATTGGGTCGCTTTTGCAGGAGATGATTATGATATGTTCCCCTTAAGTCCGATGACCTGGGCAACCGACTGCATGCCAAGAATGGTCTCTGCTATTAGTTCGCCCCTTTCCATACCAAGCAGATCGGCTCCCCTCTGGATAACGGTCCGGTCAACGCCTGCGGCAAAACTTTTGTCCTTCCATTTCTTTGTGACCGATTTGACCTTAAGGTCAAGAACGCTTTTTGACGGCCTGACAAGGCAGGTGCTTGAAATAAGGCCTGTTAGTTCATCAACGGCATAGAGGGTCCTTTCAAGCAGGGATTCGGGCTTTACATCCGAGCACAATCCCCATCCGTGGCTCTCAACAGCTCTGATATACTCCTCCGGCCAGTTGTGGGCCATGAGTATTTCCCTTGTCTTGGTGCAGTGTTGATCTGGGTAACGTTCGTAATCCAGGTCGTGGACAAGGCCTATAACCTGCCATTTTTCCCTGTCTTTGCCAAATTTTTCTGCAAAATGTGCCATGACCCCTTCCACGGCAAGCCCGTGGCGAATCAAGCTTTGGGATGTGTTGAACTCTTTTAAAAGATTAAAGGCATCTTCTCTTGTGGGTAGAATGGCGTCCATGGAAACTCCTTGAGTTTTTAATCGTTTTGTGCAATTAGGTTTCATACCGATAATCGGCAGCCATGTCAAATATAAAGGAAGATCCGGTCAATGGAAAGAACAGAAAAAACAAAGATCATAAGAACTACGATTGGGATGCAGCAATGGTCCGAACAGGTCCATGGACAGGGCGAAACCATCTGTCTGGTTCCCACCATGGGGTATTTCCACCAGGGTCATTTGAGCCTCATGGATGCAGGTAAAAGCGAGGCTGACCATCTAGTGGTGAGTCTCTTTGTAAATCCCACCCAGTTTGGTGCCAACGAGGATTTCGGGGCCTATCCTAAGGATTTTGACAGGGACTTTAATCTGGCAGAGTCAAAGGGGGCGGCCGTTGTCTTTGCACCCGATCCCGGTGAAATATACCCCCCGGGCTTTCAGACATCTGTAGTCTTAAGCCGTCTTCCCGGTTACCTCTGTGGCTTAAGCCGACCGGTTCATTTCCAGGGGGTGGCAACTGTTGTGACCAAGCTTTTCAATATCGTTAAGCCCAGGGTTGCTGTTTTTGGGTGCAAGGATTATCAGCAGCTCCAGGTGATTCGCCAGCTTGTGAAGGATCTTAACTTCAACATCAGAATCATGGGGTGTCCCATTGTAAGGGAGGCCGACGGCCTTGCCATGAGCTCGAGGAACGTCTATTTGTCGTCGGATGAACACAGGTCAGCCCTGAGTCTCTCAAGTGCCCTTGCCCTTGCAGACAGGATGATCAAAGGGGGAGAAACCCGGTGTAAATCCATACTTCAAGCTGTTACAGCTCTTATTCTGGATCACCGGGGCACCCGGATTGAATATGCCACGCTGTGTGATCCGGAAACCCTTGACACGGTTGACACCATATCATCCCCCGTGCTTCTGGCCCTGGCCGTCAAGGTAGGCACCACAAGGCTGATTGACAACAGGGTTATTGATCCAGGATAATGACCACCCGGCATTGCCGCATGAAATCATGCCGTTCAGCAGTTCTTTCAACGGCCGATGCGTCGGATTTTGATATAACGATGTGTCGGTTTGTCTTGCCACCCTTTCGTAAACCCCGGATCACAAGGGGATTGGGACCTGTTCGACTGTTTATCCAGGAGGGTGCCTGGCCGGGGTAATCCTGTTTAATAGGACCCTGGACGCAGCTATACTGGCATACTCCAGCCTGAACCGCATATTCCCGGCTGATAAACCGGGAACTGTAAATCTCGTCCCCCTGCTCGCTGACAATGACGGGGCTGATTGTCGGGTGGAAATCAATGCCCCTGGCGTCGATTATCAGCCCGGTGTATGGCTCAACCTGGGTCTTTTCCTGGGTGGGGGTCCTTGGGGGAATGATTTTCAGACCGACTACTTCGCCTATTTCTTCGGGCAGTACCAGCTGGAGAAACCCGCCAAACATGTTGGTGGTAATGGTTATTTCCATGGCCCTGTCAGAGGTATAACGCTGGTGGGTCAGTGTGGCGTCCATGGCCCGTCGTTCAACTCCTGCCATGACCGGGTCCTCGGGTAAGAAATCATCACTGTTTGTCATGTTAAAGGCGATTTCCATAAGTATATGAATCAGGTTATGCCGTGCGTCGAGCTTTGCCCGGATCAGTATGGCGTCCGGGGGCTCATCCAGGGGATTTTCAGAGGGAGATGCTTTGCCGGTAGCCTGAACTACGCCTGTGCGCCAGTTGACACTGCCATTGGTATAGGACCTTATACAGTCGTTCTGTTCGATTGCCCAGGCCGGGGGTTGAAAAATAAGCAGGAGGAAAAAAACCGTTGTTCCTGTAACTATTTCTACAAGGGTTCTGTCATGGGATGTCATGGGTGTGGGTTTCCAAGTGATCAAAAACCTGGTCAAGGGCCAATGAAAGATCAGGGATAGTGGGCATGGTTGAGGCTATTTTTTCAATGTATCGCCTCTGTTTTACCCTTGCAAAGGTTGGTGAAAAATTAAGGTCAAAGACCCAGGAGATCTGCATGAGTTTGAAATCGTTGAGTTCCTCAATGGTCGAACTCAGTACAAAACGACGTTCGATCAAAGCATTGAGGGCTCCGGGGCTGTAACCACCCCTGTCTTCAAGACCTAGTTCTATAAATTTGTCGCCTGCCCTACCGGTTTTGAGGTAATGGTCGATAACCACCTGCCAGATATCCAACTTGTCTGCATCCCTGATGAGCCGCATGAAAAAAAGCGTTCGGTCATCCCGGTCCTCTGGAAGGACAGCTGCATTATGGAAGCCGACTGCGTCCATGATAAGTTCCTTCTGTCCAGGGTTAAGGTGTTTGAGGAGCTTTTGTGCCTCGATAACCCTAAGCCCCAGGGCAGCATGATTCTCTGAAGCTGCGTCCACAAAGGTGCCGTAACGTTTGAACTGCTCAAACCGCCCTATGTCATGGATAAGAGCAATGGTTCGGGCAAGGGAAAGGTCTAGTTCGGACAGACCAAGGGCCTGACCCAGGCTGGTAATTTCTTCGCATACCCTGAGGGAGTGGTCCCGTTTCAGCACATGGGGACCGCCAACCGTGTCAGGATCGATAAAGGTGGCTGTATAGTCGAGAAAGTCCCGTTCAAGGCTATGAAAGTCCTGGATGTTCATTGGTCACCGGGATCTTGGCGTCCGTTACCGGCAAGCTGGGTTTCGATAAAGAGTGCAATAGCTTCGGCATTGTCCGGGTCAAAGGTCGGCACAGGAGATTTCAGGTTGGAATCGGTTACAAAGGCTATCAGGTTAGGGTCTTCAAGAAAAAGCGGTTCTTTATGGCCTGTGTCCATTCTAAAGATCTCTATCTTTGGAATTTTTTCCTGTTTAAATCCCTCTACAATGATAAGGTCCATGTCTGAAAGATAATGAAGAACCTGGTTGAGCGATGAGGTTTCTGCGTCCTTGACAAGGGCTATGGTATTTGCCGACACCACAAGGGTGGCCTCAGCCCCTGCTTCTTTATGACGCCAGGAGTCCTTGCCTGTCTTGTCCATCTGGAATCCCCTGCGGGCGTGTTTGACAACACCCAGCCTGTGGCCCCGGCTTTTGAGTATGGGGATTATTTTTTCAATCAGGGTTGTTTTGCCTGATCCTGATTTTCCTGTAATCCCTATTGTTAATGGCTTCATTTTGGTTTCCTGTTCATAATTTAATCTTATTAATAGTTTTCATGGTCGATAAAGTCAAGGTGCAACATTCAGCATTGACGATTCTCGTTTTGGGTTTCAACGCTGGATCAGCATCCAGTATCTGGTATCGGTAGCTATAAACCATAGAATACACAGAAGATACAGAATTATTTCGTGTTTTTCGTGCTTTTCGTGGTTAATATCTGATATGAAGGATTCCCTATCCTTCTGTGTCTTCTGTGGTTAAAATAAACGTTTAGATTTAAGGAGGCCAACACTCGCGACAATTAGAATTATTGTGCAAGATGGTGATTTTTGTTCAAATGTGCTATGCAGACTGAACAGGTAGAGATTAATTTTAATAGGAGGATGGTTGTGGGTGATCTGCTTTCAACAAAAGAGGTGGCAAAGTTTCTCAACGTCAACGAGAAGATGGTGTACACCCTGATATCTGACAAGGGGCTTCCCGCCACCAAGGTGACGGGTAAATGGCTCTTTCCCCTGGACCTTGTGAGGCAGTGGATTGAGGCTGGCACGGTGAACTATCCGGAACCTGCCATAAATCTTCCCCCCTACCACGGCCTGGTTCTGATTGCAGGCAGTAACGATCTTCTCCTTGACAGGACCATTTCAACCTTTAACACAAGGTTTCCTGATCATATGGCTATGTTCGGTTTTACCGGAAGCATGGGAGGCCTTCGAGCCCTTCGCCAGAACCTCTGTCACATTGCATCAAGCCATCTGATCTCCGAGGAGAATGGTGAGTATAATTTTCCATATATTCTCAAGGAGATGGAGCGTATGCCCGCAGTTGTTAACTTCTGCATGCGCGAACAGGGAATACTTGTGGCAAAGGGCAACCCCCTTGACATTGGGTCTTTTGAGGATCTGGGCAGCGGCAAGGTCACTGTGGTAAACCGCATCCTTGGCACCGGTACCCGAACGTTGTTTGACCGGGAGTTGAAAAAGGCCGGAATCAGGCCGGAGGCTGTTAAGGGGTATGACAATGTCCTTGCAAAACACATGGACATTGGGCTTGCCATCCACGAAGGAATCGCCGATGCAGGGCCGGGAATCAGATCCGTGGCCAACCGCCTGGGGCTTGGATTTGTCCCTTTGTGCTGGGAACGGTTCGATCTTTTGATCACCAAGGAGAGGTTTTTTGACCAAGGAGTGCAGCTCTTTCTCGGGGCCCTGAAAGAGCCTTTTTTCAAGGATGCTGCGGAAAATCTCGGGGGCTACGATCTTTCTATGTCCGGCCGCATGATTTATTCTGAATAGATCTGGGGTACCCTTGCTGTAAGGCTTGAGACTACTTCATAGTTGATAGTTCCCAGAGTTTTGGCCATCTGATCGGCTGTGATGCTCTGTCCGCCCTGGTCCCCCAGGATTACCACAGAGTCCCCCGGTATTACTCCGGGGATTTCTCCCACGTCAATCAGAGTCTGATCCATGCAGACCCTGCCTGCAATGGCGGCTCGTCTGCCCCTGACGATCATCTCTCCCCTGGACGAAAAAAGTCTGGAAAATCCGTCGGCATAACCGATGGGAACGGCAGCGATTACGCTCTTTTTCCGGGTCTCATAGGTCATGCCGTAGCTCACCTTAAAGGAGGCCGGCACCTCTTTTACCGAAGATACGATGCTGCGGATTTCCATGGCGGGCTTGAGGTTAAGGTGCCCGATATCAACTTCGCTCGACGGTGTAAGGCCGTACATGGCAATTCCGGCCCGGACCATGTTGAAGTGGGTCTGGGCAAGTTCGATAAGGGCCGCGCTGTTTGCGCCGTGAACCATTGGAAATCCGATACCCCGATCCTTCAACGCCTGAATAAACTCCAAAAAGGTTCGAAGTTGGTAAAGGGAGTAGCTCTTGTCCTTTGAGTCTGCTGCGGAAAAATGGGTATAAATTCCCTCTAATTCCAGACCGGCAAGGGCTGCAATGGCCGCAGCCTCATCAAGGGCTGACCCTTTGTTCGAGTCTGCCCTTCTCGAATCCGGCAATATGCCCAGTCTACCCATGCCCGTGTCCACCTTGAGGTGGGCCTTGAGGGTTGTGCTCCTGGCAACGGCCCTCTCAGACAGCATGGCAGCCGTTTCAAGGTCTGAGACCGTGGCTGTAATGCCAAGGTCCATGAGTTTGTCCACCTCTGGTTCAAGGATGTATCCAAATACGAGGATGGGAGCGCTGATCCCTGCTTTCCTCAGCTCAAGGGCCTCATGAACCCTGGCAACGCCAAGGTGGGTGGCCCCGCTTTCAAGGGCCTTTTTTGACACCTTCACGGCGCCGTGGCCATAGGCATCGGCTTTAACAACGGCCATGAAGGCTGTCCCGTCCCTGGTGAGGGACTTGAGTGCCTTGATATTGTGGCCAATGGCATTAAGGTCTATTTGCCGCCAAACCAGACAGGTGGGTTCTTTATTTTTTTGCATCTTGTTTTATATAACCCCCATGTCCTTACGGACACAACGAAGCGTGAAATTAGATAGCCGTTAGCAGTTAGTTAAAAGCTGTTTCTTATAAAGAAACTCCCACTGACCTTGCCGCCGCAAAGGGTGACCGCAAGGGGTCTGCCCTACATCCGGCTTGTTTAGGATCGTATTCTGCACTCGTTCACCCAGGGTTCAACCCGGGCCTTGAGGGCGAGCATTTCATCCCTGGAAAAAAAGCGCTCCCCCTGTTCAAAGAAAAGTGGGTTGAGCATGGTAACATTCCTTGAACAGGGCTGGAGAATGTAGCGCCGGGCTCCTTTGATCATCCCTCCGATTTTATCCATTTTCTGTTGGTCAATCAGCGGTTTCACGCAGGTGGTCCTGAACTCGTAGTCCAGTGCCTGTTCCATGATGATGGCAATGGTTGCCGCCACGGTTCCTGAATCAAATCCATCGCCCGCCACAAGGTGGTAACCTTCGATGCTGGTCTTGATGTCCATGGCAATATAGTCCACAATTCCTTTCTGGATAAAGGCCTCGACCGTTTCCGGCCGGGTTCCGTTGGTGTCAAGCTTTACGCTGAATCCAAGCTCTTTGATATTAACCATGAATTGTTCAAGACCCGGCTGAAGGGTAGGCTCACCCCCTGTTATGACTACGCCGTCTATGAGGCCCCGGCGTTTTTTGAGGAAGGAAAATATCTCCCCTTGGTCAATAAATTCACCCCCTCCGGGCTTTATCTTGCCCACGAGATCCGGGTTGTGGCAATATGGGCAGACAAAGTTGCAGCCAGCCGTGAAAATCACCGAAGAGATAAGGCCTGGGAAGTCGATCATGGAATTTTTCTGGAACCCGCCGATTCTCATGGTTCTCTTTATGCTCCTGTTCATGGATCTGTTAGGTGTTTAATTCATGAAGCTAAGCCACCTTAAAGGTTTTGCGCATGCAGAATTCGGTCTGCTTGCCGTTGTTCCACTGCTTTACGGGTCTGAGGTAGCCGACGACCCTGGAGTAGACCTCGGTTTCTTCGCCGCATTGTTCGCACTTGTAATGTTCGCCAGGGATATATCCGTGGGAGGGGCAGACGCTGAAGGTCGGAGTCAGAGTGAAGTAGGGCAGTCGGTATTTCCCCGATACTTTCTTGACCATGTCTTTGACCACCTCGATGTCGGTCACCTCTTCTCCAAGGAAAAGGTGGAGCACGGTTCCCCCTGTATAACGGGTCTGGAGTTCATCTTGGAGATCAAGGGCCTCAAACAGGTCGTCGGTGAAATTTACCGGCAGCTGGGTTGAGTTGGTGTAAAAGGGATCTCTGCCCTGGTCGAACTCAGTTTCATTGGCGCAGATGATGCCTGGAAACATCTGTTTGTCCTTCATGGCAAATCGGTAGGTGGTGCCTTCGGCCGGGGTGGCTTCGAGGTTGAATATCTCGCCTGTCTCTGCTTGGAGGCGCTCAATCCCCGACCGGATATGGTCCATCACCCGGATGGAGAATGCCTGGCCCTGTTCCGTGGCAATGCCCTGGCCCAGAAAGTTGATGCACGCCTCGTTCATCCCAAGGATGCCGATTGTGGAAAAATGGTTCTGCCAGTAGCAGCCTGCATTTTCCTTGATCTTTCTCAGGTAAAACTTTGAGTATGGGTAGAGGTTGCCCTGGGTGAACCGTTCGAGCACCTTGCGCTTGATTGTGAGGGACTGGCCTGCGATGGAGATCAGGCGGTCGATGTGGTTGAAAAAATTGGTCTCGTCGTTTGCCATAAATCCAATTCTGGGAAGATTCAGGGTGACAACCCCGATGGACCCGGTCAGGGGGTTTGCCCCGAAAAGGCCTCCGCCCCGCTTTTTCAATTCCCGGTTGTCGAGTCTCAGGCGGCAGCACATGGATCGGGCGTCGTCGGGGTTCATGTCCGAGTTGACAAAGTTGGAAAAGTAAGGAATGCCGTATTTACCGGTCATCTTCCAGACGTTTTTCAGATTCGGGTTGTTCCAGTCAAAATCTTCGGTGATGTTGTAGGTTGGGATGGGAAAGGTAAAGACCCTGCCCCTGGCGTCCCCCTCCATCATCACCTCGGCAAAGGCGTTGTTGATGGTGTCCATCTCAACCTGAAAGTCGGCATAGGTCTCTTCCTGGTACCTACCGCCGATGATAACCGGAGAATCCTTGAGAATGCCGGGAACCACAAGGTCCATGGTGATGTTGGTGAACGGGGTCTGGAATCCCACCCGGGTGGGGATGTTGATGTTGAATACAAACTCCTGAAGGGCCTGCTTCACCTCCTTGTAGTTGAGGTTGTCCACCCGTACAAAGGGGGCCAGAAGGGTGTCGAAGTTGCTCATGGCCTGGGCCCCTGCGGCCTCGCCCTGGAGGGTATAGAAAAAATTGACCATCTGACCAAGGGCAGTTCTGAAATGCTTGGGCGGTGAACTTTCCACCTTACCGGCAACGCCCTTGAATCCCTCCATTAAAAGATCCTGGAGATCCCAACCTACGCAGTAGACCGAGAGAAGGCTGAGGTCGTGGATGTGGATATCGCCGTTGTTATGGGCGTTTCTCACCTCGGGGGGATAGACCCTGTTGAGCCAGTATTCAGCGGTTATGTCCGACGATATAAAATTGTTCAGTCCCTGGAGGGAATAACTCATGTTGGAGTTTTCCTTCACCTTCCAGTCCATCTGATCAATGTAGGAATCCATTAGTCCTACATTTTCCTTGATGGTGATCCTGCGGATTTGGTTGCGCTGCTCCCGGTAGATGATGTAGGCCTTGGCAGTCCGGTAAAAGGGTGAATCCAGAAGCACCCTTTCCACGATGTCCTGGATTTCCTCAACCTCGGGGCATTTCCCCAGGCGAAGATCCCTTGCAAGGGTAATAACCTTTAGGGTGAGTTTTTTTGCCTCCCTTTCATCAAATTCCCCGGTGGCTTCGCCGGCCTTTGCAATGGCCTCGACAATCTTTGATGAATCAAACTGCGCAACACGTCCGTCCCGTTTTTTTATCTGTTCCAACATGACTATCCCCTTGAAATATGTGTGCTTATGTACTATTTTGTATAGATATAAGAATGGCGGCACTCTACCCGATATGGGGGGTGGTGTCAAGTAATAGTTCAACATATTGTGCTTTTGGCTGTAAATGCCTGACATCTATTGGTAAGACATAAGGAGATATGCTGTGCAGCTTGATCAGAGTTCATTCTACAGAAATGTCATCATTCCCTGGTATGATTCCAACACCGTATGCCATGGAATTCTCCTTTTTATAGGAGCGGTTCTTGCCTTTGCCGGGGTCGGCATTTGGGTTGCCATGACCGAAGGCGATTATGCATCCCATGTCTGGTTTCCAGCCACCCTTGCAGGGCTCGCAGGGTTCGTTATGGTCAAGACAGTTTTTCGGCTGATTAATCGGAACAGGCAGGGGTGACCTTTTGCCTGATGATCTCCATGAAGT
>Ga0265295_1004612_pt1 | contig 18386 bp, 13 predicted proteins | sample Munlansysbiofilm_FD_192503 | JGI IMG/M metagenome (GOLD analysis project Ga0265295, IMG submission 192503) | Leachate microbial communities from a municipal landfill in Southern Ontario, Canada - Methane capture system biofilm | ecosystem: Engineered > Solid waste > Landfill > Unclassified ...
GACATGGAAGCGGTGATGCAACATCCGCGCTGGGGCAGCGAGGTGGCGCGGCAGGCCCGCCTGCCCGAATCGGTGATCAATATCATTCTCTATCATCACGAGCGCTTTGACGGCAACGGCTACCCGGCCGGCCTTAAGGGTCTGGAGATTCCCATCGAGGCCCGCATTGTCGCCATTGCCGACGTGTTCGATGCCCTGTCGTCCGATCGACCCTACCGCAAGGCCTATTCCCTGGCCGCCGTCCGCCAGATCATGGTCGAGATGACGGCCAGTCATTTCGACCCGGTGCTGATGGAACTGTTTACGCCGCAGATGGCGCCCTTGCTGCAGCAGGCCCAGGCGGGCGAATGAGGGGGAAGGGGCGGGGGCCTGTTGTGCCGGCCATAAAACGGCTGGTGCTGTTGGTTGTGTTGCTGGTGCTGGGCGCCGGGCCGCTGGCGGCCCAGCCGCTGGAGCTGACGGCGGCCGAACAGCAGTGGCTCAAGGCCCACCGGCCGATCCGGGTTGGCATCATGGCCGACTGGCCGCCGTTCAATTTTGTTGACGGTCTGGGCCGGCCGCAGGGCATCGGCGCCGCCTATCTGGCGGCGCTCAACCGCCGGCTGGCCGGCGCGCTGCAGCCGGTCGCGGCGGATTTCGCCACCAATCAGCAGCGCTTGCAGGCCGGTGAACTCGACGCCCTGATGGATATCAGCCAGCGGCCCGACCGCGAAGGGCTCTACCGCTTCAGCCGGCCGTACATGCGTGTGCCGCATGTGCTGGTGGGGCGTACGGCCGGCCCCTATTTCGCCACGCCGGCCGACCTGGCCGGGCGGCTGCTGGCGCTGGAACGCGGTTTTCACAATGTGACCTATTTCCGCCAGCAGCACCCGCAGGTGCGGGTGCGCGAGTATGCCGACACGGCCGCCGCCCTCGATGCCGTCAGCCGGGGCGAGGCCGATGCCTATGCCGGTAACCGTGCCGTGGTGGTGTATCTGCTGGAAAACGAACTGCTTACCAACCTGCGGCCGATGGGACGGCTGGAAGGGCCGGAATCGGTGCTGCAGTTCGGGGTGCGGCCCGATCAGGCGGAACTGGTCAGCATTCTCGACAAGGCGTTGGCGTCCCTGACGGTGGCCGAGGAGCGCGCCATCCGCCGGGAATGGCTGCGTGAGCCGCCGCCGTTCAACTTTGTGCTGCTGGCCCAGCTGGGTGGCGTGGCCTTGCTGATCATCGCCCTGTTCGCCGTATGGAACCGGCGGCTCCAGCGCGAGGTGGCCACTCGCCGCCAGGCCGAGGCGCAGCTGGCCGAGCTGGTGCGCGAGCGCACCGCCCAGGCGCGGGAACTGCGCCGGGCCAAGGAACAGGCCGAGGCGGCCGACCGGATCAAATCGGCTTTTCTGGCCACCATGTCACACGAGCTGCGCACGCCGCTCAATTCCATCATCGGCTTTACCGGCATTCTGCTGCAGGAGCTGGGCGGGCCACTGACGGCCGAGCAGCGCCGTCAGCTGGGCATGGTCAAGAGCAGTTCCAGGCATCTGCTGGCGCTGATCAGCGACGTGCTCGATCTGTCGAAGATCGAGGCCGGCCAGCTGCAGGTGGCGCGCGAGTCGTGCGATCTGGCGGCGCTGCTGCGTCACGCGGAGCAGACCCTGCGGCCCCAGGTCGAGGCCAAGGGCCTGCGTTTCGTGCTGCGGCTTGAGGGCGAGACCGAGCCGGCGACGGCCGTCTGGCCGCTGGTCAGCGATGCCCGCCGGCTGGAGCAGATTCTGCTCAATCTGCTGTCGAATGCCATCAAGTTCACCGAGCAGGGCCAGGTGGAACTGATTGGCCGCCGCAGCGGCGACGGCTACGAGGTGCTGGTGCATGACAGTGGTATCGGCATCGCCCCGCAGGATTTGGAGCATCTGTTTCAGCCCTTTCACCAGCTGGACAGCGGCCTGACGCGCAAATACGAGGGTACCGGCCTAGGACTGTCCATCTGCCGTCGTCTGCTGCAGCTGCTGGGCGGCCGCATCTGGTGCGACAGCGTGCCGGGGCAGGGCAGTACCTTCGGTTTCAGCCTGTCGGCGCAGCCGCTGCACGAGGAGGACAGAGCGACGTGACAACCATCCTGTACATCGAAGACAACGAACAGAATCTCTATCTGGTCAGTTTTCTGCTGCAACGCCACGGTTTTGCCGTTACCGGCGCCAGCGATGGCCGGCGCGGACTGGAACTGGCCCTGGCGCAGCCCTTCGATCTGATTCTGCTGGACATTCAGCTGCCGGGCATGAACGGCTACGATGTTGCCCGGGCGCTGCGCTCGCACAGTCGGCTGGCCAGAACCCCCATCGTGGCGCTGACCTCCTACGCCATGGCCGGAGACCGTGACAAGGCGCGACTGGCCGGTTGCGATGGCTACATCGAAAAACCCATCGATCCCGACACCTTTATCGCCCAGCTGCAGCCGCATCTGCCGCCGGCGGAGGGAGGCTAGCGCATGGCAACGGTTCTGGTGGTCGATGACAGCGCCGATAACCGCTATTATCTGCAGGCGCTGTTGCAGGGCCATGGTCTGAGCGTGACCGAGGCCGCCGATGGTGTGGCCGCCCTGACGCTGGCGCGGCAGCAGCCACCGGATCTGGTCATTTCCGACATCCTGATGCCGCGCATGGACGGCTACCAGCTCTGCCGCGCCCTCAAGGCCGATGCCGCCCTGCGCGCCATTCCTTTCATCTTCTATACCGCCACCTTTACCAGCGACCGCGATGCCGCCCTCGGCCTGCAGCTGGGTGCCGACCGTTTTTTGCTCAAGCCGCAGGAACCCGAGGTGCTGCTGGCCGAGATCGGCACCCTGCTGGCGCAGGCGACCGCGCCGGCGCCCGTGCCGGACGAAGGTCAGCTGGCCGAGGAATACGGTGCGGCCCTGTTCCGCAAGCTGGAAAAGAAGATGGCCGAGCTGGAACGGGCCAACGCCGCCCTGCGCCAGAACGAGGAGCGCTTTCGTGCCTTTTTGCAGCAGTGCCCGGTGGCGCTGGCGGTCTCGGCCGCCAGCGGGGCGGTCGAGCTGGTCAACAGCGCTTTTGTTGAACTGCTGGGCTATGGTCTTGCCGATCTGCAGCGTATTGATGACTGGTGGCCGCGCGCCTATCCCGATCCGGCCTATCGGGCGCGGGTCGAGCAGCAGTGGCAGCAGGCCCTTCGCGAGGCGCGCCATGGCGGTGGTCAGGTCCAGCCGGCGGGCGAGTTCCGCGTTTGCGACAGCGCGGGTCAGCCGCACGATCTGCGCATCAGCGCCACCTTCGTGGGCGATCGGCTGCTGACGCTGTTTCAGGATCTGACCGCCATCCGCGCGGCCGAACGCGAACGGGCGCTGTTGCACAGCCAGATGATGCAGCAGGACAAGATGGCCTGTGTCGGCCAGCTGGCCGCCGGTATCGCTCACGAGGTCAACAACCCGGCCGGCTTCATCCACAGCAATCTGGAAAGCCTCGACCGCTATCTGGCGCATCTGCGGCGCTACTTCGATCAGGAGCAGGTGCTGCTGGCCGGCACCGACATCACCGGCCTGCCGGCGGCGCTGGCGGCGCTGCGCCACGACTGCCACATTGATGCCATTTCGCGCCAGTTGCCGGGACTGGTGCGCGACAGTCTGGATGGCACCAAACGTATTGTTGGTATTGTGCGCGATCTGCGGCTGTTTTCCCACCGCGACAGTCGCCAGCTGGAGGCCCTCGATCTGCTGGCCTGCCTGGAAGGCGTCATCAACATTGTCTGGGGCGAGATCAAAAAAAGCGCCCAACTGGAGCGCCAACTGCAGCCGTTGCCGGCGGTGCGCGGCAACAGCCAGCAACTCAGCCAGGTGCTGATGAACCTACTGGTCAATGCCGCCCAGGCCATCGACAAGCCCGGTGGGCGTATTGTGCTGCGCAGCTGGCGCGAGGCGGACAGGGCCTGTCTGGCGGTGGAGGACAACGGCTGCGGCATGGATGAAACCCTGCGGGCGCGCATCTTCGAACCCTTTTTCACCACCAAGCCGGCCGGCCAGGGTACCGGCCTGGGGCTGCCCATCTCGTTGCAGATTGTCGAGGCCCATCAGGGCCAGCTGCGGGTGGACAGCCAGCCGGGGCGGGGCAGCTGTTTCACCCTCTGTCTGCCGTTGGCGCAGGCTGACCACAAGGAGAACCCATGAACAATCCCTTGACCAATGGCGACTATCTCGACTGGTGTCTGCGCCAGGAGGTCTTTGCCGAGCGACACTATGAGGAACTGGCCCGCCGTCCCGAGGTGGCGGAGGCCGATCGCGTGCTGTTGCGCCAGCTGGCCGCGCAGGAACGCGATCACATCACCAGCCTGCAGTTTGTCCAGCGGCTGCTGCGGCTGGCGCAGGAACTGGAGATCGCCTTTAAGCTGTCGGCTGAACAGTACCAGCTGCTGACAGCCTGTGAGCGGGAAACGGCCGGGGTCAAACCGGCCGAGCTGAGTCTGGCGCAGGGCTATGCCCTGGCCAAGCGGATGGAGGAGCGCTTCTTCGAGGTTCACTGCCTGCTGGAGCAGACGAGCAGCAACAAGGAACTGGCGCGCCTGTTCCGCCAGCTGCGGACCGGTGATCAGGAGCATTTTGAGGCACTGTTGCGTCTGCGTGACCGCCATGCCGCCTCGCCGGCCGCCGCCGCGGCCCCGGCTAAGGTGGGGCCGGCCTGATGCTGCCCCAGGCGCAGCGCCGCCAGTTGTTGGGCCTGTTTGCGGCCCTGTTCGGTGGTGCGGCCGTGCTGCTGACGGCCGTGACCCTGCTGCTGCTGCAGCAGCGGACGGCGCGCGAGTTCGAGGCCCTGTGTTTGCGGGAACAGGCCAGGGTGCAGGTCGCCAGCAGTGTGCTGGAACGGCGGCTGGAAAATCATCTGGCCGATCTGCGCTTTCTGGCGGCGACACCGCTGGTGCGGCAACTGCTGGAGCAGGACAACCCTGCCCGGCGCGAGGCGCTGACCCGGCTGTTGTGTGCCTTTGTCACGCAAAAGGGGGTTTACGATCAGGCGCGTGTGCTCGATGCGACGGGCCAGGAACGGTTGCGGGTCGATCTGCGTCAGGGCAAGGCGGTTGTCGTGCCGGCGGCCCAGTTGCAGAACAAGAGCGGGCGCTATTATGTCGCCGATGCCCTGCGGCTGGCGCCGGGGCAGATCTATATCTCGCCGCTCGATCTCAACATCGAACGGGGCCGGATCGAAGAACCCTACAAGCCGATGATCCGGCTGGCGACGCCGCTGTTTGGCGCTGACGGCCAGTGCAGTGGCCTGCTGGTTCTCAATCTGCTGGGCAACAGTCTGCTGGAGCGTTTCCGCCAGCTGATGGGCAGCGATGTCGAACCGATGCTGCTCAACCGCAACGGCGATTTTCTGGTGGCGCCCCAGCCGCAGCTGGAATGGGGCTTCATGTTTGATCGCCCGGCCGGCTTTCCCCGCCGTTACCCGGCGGCCTGGCGGCAGATGCAGACGACGGTGGCCGGCCATTGGCGTGATGGCGAGGGCCTGTTCAGCTTCCGGGCCCTGCTGCCGTTGACCGAGGGACTGGTGTCCTCCAGTGGTTCAAACCGCCAGGCGGGCACCAGCGCCTATGTGCTGGCCGCCAGCGAGTACCGCTGGCGGGTGGTGTCGCGGATCGCGGCCGACCGCCTGCCGGCCGCCGGTCTGGTTCATCATCCCCTGGCGTTGCTGCTCTATGGCGGCGGCCTGGCGCTGCTGCTGCCCCTGAGCGCCCTGCTGGCCCGTTTGCTGGTTGGTCGTCGTCTGCTGCTTCAGCAGGTGCGGCATCAGGCCCGCCACTACCGCGAGATTACCGATACCCTGGCCGAGGGCCTGGTGGTGCTCGACGGCGCCTGCCGCCTGACCGAGGTCAATCCCGAGGCGGCCCGTTTGCTGGGCTGGTCGCGCGAGGAGCTGTTGGGGGCCGAAGGTCATCAGATATTTCGGGCCTGCAGGGGAGAGGAAGCGGTGTCATCGACGCAGCGCTGTGGTCTGTGCCGCATTCCCTTTGAGGGAACGGTTTACCGCAGTGAGGACGAGGAACTGCTGTGCCGCGATGGCAGCCGCCTGCCGGTGGGCCTGAGCGCCGCGCCCCTGACGGATGAGGACGGGGTCAGTGGCGCGGTGGTGGCGTTCCGGGATCTGCGCGCCATCAAGGCCTATCAGGCTGAAATCGAGCAGCTGGCGTTTCACGACAGTCTCACCGGCCTGCCCAACCGGCGGCTGTTGCTGGACCGGCTGGAGCGGGCGCTGACGCTGGCCGGCCGGACGGACCGCTATCTGGCGCTGCTGTTTCTCGATCTGGATCATTTCAAGCAGATCAACGATACCTATGGCCATGAAGGCGGCGATGCTTTGCTGTGCGAAGTGGCCCGCCGCCTGCAGCAAGCGGTGCGGCAGAGCGATACGGTGAGCCGTCAGGGCGGTGACGAATTTGTCCTGCTGCTGACCGAACTGACCTTCGCCGAGGATGCCGCCCAGGTGGCGCGCAAGATTCTGCAGGGGTTCAGGGAACCGGTCCGGCTGCAGGACCAGCGCCTGCAGGTGAAGGTCAGCATCGGCATCGCGCTCTATCCGGCTCACGGCCAGGACAGCGGCCAGCTGATGCAGCAGGCCGATGAGGCCATGTACCGGGCCAAGCAGGCCGGCCGCAACCGTTACGCCGTGGCCGGCGCGGCGCCCTGTACCCTTGATGACCCGCAGCAGGCCTGAGGTCTGTCGCAGAGGGTAAACAACGGATTAGCGGCAGGGTGCGCCCGAGACGCGCTCTGCGGCGTCTGGCGCAAGGTCAAAGAGACAAGCCGCTGGCGTCGATGCCCCTGGGGTGTCGCGTTGCCGGATGGCGGGGCATGAAACCCGCCCAAGATGCGGAGGACGTCATGGAAACGCTGACCGATCAGCCGGAGTCGCCAGCTGCCGCCGAGGAGTTGGCGGTGCTCTGTGTCGATGATGAACCCGGCATTCTCAAGGCACTGCGCCGGCTGCTGCAGGACGACTATCCGGTGCTGCTGGCCCATTCCGGTGCCGAGGCCATCGAACTGCTGCGCCAGGACGCGGGCGTCGGCCGGATTGGTCTGATCCTGTCGGATCAGCGTATGCCGGAGATGACCGGGGTGGAGTTTCTGCAGCAGGCGCGGGTGCTGGCGCCCCAGGCCCTGCGCGTGATGCTGACCGGCTATGCCGACCTGGCGGCGACGGTGGCCGCCGTCAATCAGGGGCAGGTCTGGCGTTATCTGAACAAACCCTGGGAAGACGAGGCCCTGCTGCTGCTGGTGCGTGATGGTCTGCGGCAGGTGAGTCTGCAGCGCGACAACCAGCGCCTGCAGGCGCTGGTGCAGGCGCAGAACGCCGAACTCAAGGACTGGAACCAGCGCCTCAAGCAGCGGGTGCTGGAACAGACGGCATTGATCCGCCAGAAGAATGTCGCCCTGTCGCAGAGCAACCGCGAGTTGCGCGACGGCCTCGACAGCATGATGCGCAGTCTGGCCTGTCTGCTGGAGATGCGCGACCAGCGTCATCAGCACCACAGCCTCAATACGGCGGCGCTGGTGACGCTGATGGCCGAGGCGCTGGAACTCAAGCCGGCCGAGGGTGAAGCCTTGCGGGCGGCGGCGCTGCTGCATGGCATCGGCAAGTTGGGGATCAGTGATGCGTTGCTGAACAAGGATGAGGAACAGCTCAACGAGAGTCAGTGGCGCGAATACCTGCAGTATCCGGTACGGGGCCAGATTGCGCTGGAGCCGATCGCGCCGTTGCGCGCGGCGGGTCAGCTGATCCGCCATTTGCTGGAGCGCTACGACGGCACGGGCACGCCCGATGGTCTGGCCGGTGAGGCGATTCCCCTGGGCAGCCGCATTCTGGCGCTGGCGGAATACTTCGATCGCCAGCACAGTGGCGCGGGGCTGGCACTGGATGCCAGTCTGGCGCTGGCGGGGGCGGAACTGGGCCGGCGTTTCGATCCGGTGCTGTTTCCGCTGCTGGTGGAGGCGGCGCGCGAACTGTATCGCAGTTTCGAACTCGACGGCGCCGCCGGCTGTCGCCGTGACCTCTATCCACCATCATTGTGGCCCGGCATGGTGGTTCTGCAGGATGTCTACAGCGGTACCGGCCTGCTGTTGCTGCGGCGTGGCACGGTGCTGACCGGCGACAGCATTCAGGCCCTCAAGCGCTACTACGATTCCGATCCGCCCGAGGGGCCGGTGCGGGTGCTGTGCCACAGCTGAGCGTCCGTTTGGCGGCGCTGGCAGTCTGTGGTGGCGGCAGCCTGTCAGGCGTTGGTCAGGGCGGCGGTGCTTTCGCGCAGCTGCTCGGTCAGGCTGGCGACAAAGTCCTGCAGCTCGTCGGCCGGCAGGGGTAACTGGCTGCGCTGCAGCGCCTGCTGCAGGTCCTGACAGGGGCTGTGGTAGTTGCCCAGCGCCAGATGACAGCACAGACAGCGGGCGAAGAACACCGTGTGGGCCAGGGCCGTTGCCGTCGGTTCCAGATCGGCCGGCAGATCGGGCTGGCAGGAAAACAGCGTGGCCAGCACGATTTCGGGTGCCAGTTTCCAGTGGTACAGCACCGAAGCGCCGATCTGACTGAAGCTGAAGTCGAACTGGGCCGGCGCCAGCGCATCGCGTGACAGGCGCTGCTGTTGCTGCTGCTCCAGCACCTGCAGGTACTTGTCCGGTGCCTGGTTGTTGCACACCAGTTCACCGATGCTGCAGACCAGGCCGGCGAGAAAGGCCTCCTCGACATCGCAGACGCCACAGCGGCGCGCGACCAGCCGGGCGGCACAGGCGTGGCCGATGGACTCTTCCCACAGCTTTTTTTCCACCGCGCCGAAATGGCTGTGCATGCCCTTGATGGCCATGGCCAGCACCATGTTGCGCAGGGCTTTCTGGCCCAGCACCACCACGGCATCCTGAATGGTGCGGATGCGGCGGGCCAAACCGTAGAAGGAAGAGTTGGCCACCTGCAGCACCCGCGCCGCCAAAACGGGGTCGCAGGCCACGGCCGCCGCCAGAGCGGCGGCATCGCCCTCGCCACGGTTGAGCAGACGGATGACCGAGGCGGCCGCTACCGGCATGGCCGGCAGCTTGGCCAGACTGTCGAGCACCGTGGCGGTGCGGAACGGCAGATAATCGTCGACCGGTTTCATGGGTTGGCGATCCTTTCGCGGCGCGGGGTCAGGGTGATGATCAGGCCCCGGCGGCGGTCGCCGTCGAGAAAAGAACCTGTGGCGGTGACCAGTTGCTGGCCGCAGCCGAATTCCTCGGTGGCCGAGCCGGTCAGCTTGACCTGCTCGATGAAGGCCAGCAGGCCCGTCGGCAGGTGGTCCTCGACCTTCTCGCCCAGCAGAATGCGGCCGTCGCGGGCCAGCAGGCGGATGGCACAGCTGTTGATATGAACGATCTGCTCGTCGCGGTCGATGCCGAGCACGCCGATGGGCAGACTGTCGAGGATGTCCTGGGCCAGTTGCAGCACCTGGCTGCGCAGCTGCAGCGACTCGGTGCGCTGCTGCACCAGTTTTTCCAGCTCGCGGTTCATGGTCAGCAGGTCGTTGTTGCGGGCCTCCAGCTCGCGGCGCAGCTGGCGGTTGCTTTCTTCGAGCAGGGCGGTTTCAACGGCGTTGGCGATGTCGATGCGCAGTTCGTCGTCGTTCCAGGGTTTGGGAATGAACTTGTAGATGTGGCCGACGTTGATGGCCTCGACCACGGCGGCGGCATCGGCAAAGCCCGACAGCACAATGCGTACCGTCTGTGGCAGACGGCTGTTGACCTCGCGGAGAAATTCAACACCGTTCATTTGCGGCATGCGATAATCGGACACCACCACCCGGATATCCGGCTGCTGGGCCAGCAGTTCGAGCCCTTCGCCACCGGAGGTGGCGCACAGCACCTCGTACTGGTCGTAATCGAGAAACAGACGGCGCAGGGCCTTGAGCACGTTGGGCTCGTCATCGACAAAGAGAATCTTGACGGTCGCGGTCATTGCGGGGCCTTTGGTGAAAGAGAAGCGGTGGCGGGCCGTCCGGCCGGTTCGGGCAACACTGCCTGCCAAGATAACAGAAAATCATCCTGACGAAAGACGCAAAAACGGGAGGGCCGCATGATAACAGAACTGGAACCCCTTGAAGCCGGCCGGCTGCAGCGGCTGCTGGAACAGGCGCTGGCCTTGCCGGCCGAGGACCGCGAGCTGATTTTTCAGGGCCTGAGCCGTTTCAGCCGCGAGCTGGTGCTTTGCTTCGATGCCGCCGGCGTGCTGCGGCATGTGTCGGCCAACTGCCAGGCGCAGCTGGGTTGCAGCGCCGCCGAGCTGCTGGCCGAGCCGGGCCGGCTCGAAGCCCTGGTGCATCCCGACGATCTGGCCCTGTGGCATGAACGTCATCTTGATCCGGGGCATGAACCCTTCGAGGTGCGCTTGCTGGCCGCCTCCGGCCAGAGGGAGTGGTTCGAGCATTATTGCCGACCTCTGACCGATGCCAGTGGCGCGCCGCTGGGCCGGATCGGTACCTTTCTCAATGTCAGTCAGCGGCGGCGCGGCGCCGAGGAGCTGGAAGCGCGCAACACCGAGCTGCAGCGGCTGGTCACCCAGGTCGAGTGCATCAAGCGCGAGTGGGAGGGCAGTCTCGACTGTATCGATCAGGTCATCGTGCTGGTGGATGTCGCAGGGGTGATCTGCCGCATCAACCGCGCGGTTACCCGGCTGTACGGCCAGGAGCCAGCGGCGCTGGTTGGCCAGCCGCTGGCGGCTTTTCTGCCGGCGGCCGTGGCGGATACCGTGCTGAACTATGGCAGCGGCGAGTTCTTCGATGACCGGCTGCAGCGCTGGTTCGCCTGGCAGTCGGTGCCCTTGGCGACCCAGCAGCTTGTGACCCGGCGGGCCGAACTGGTGGTGACGTTGCATGATGTCACCGAGTTGCGCCATGTCACCACCGAGCTGGCCGAGGCCTACGCCAGCCAGCAGCAGACCCAGACCCAGCTGGTGCAGCAGGAGAAGCTGGCCACCATCGGTCAGATGGCCGCCGGCGTGGCCCACGAGATCAACAATCCGGTGGGTTTCATCAAGAGCAATCTGGGTACCCTGGCCAAGTATGCCGGGCGGTTGCGCGGCTATATCGATCAGCTTGAGCAGCTGCTGCGCCAGACGGGCGACGCCGCGGCCCTGAGCGGCATGCAGGAGGCCCGCCGGCAGCACAAGGTGACCGGGGCGCTGGAGGATATCGATGACCTGATCGCCGAATCCCTCGACGGTGCCGGGCGGGTACAGGTGATCGTGCAGAATCTCAAGAGTTTCTCGCGGGTCGATGATGCCGGTTTTCAGTGGACCGATCTGCACGAATGTCTGGAATCGAGCCTCAACATCGCCTGGAACGAGATCAAGTACCGGGCGCGCGTCGAACGCGACTATGCCGAGCTGCCGCCGTTGTACTGCTGCCCGCAGCAGCTCAACCAGGTGTTTCTCAATCTGCTGGTCAACGCCGCCCAGGCCATCGCCGAGCAGGGCCTGATCGAGCTGCGCACCCGCCAGGAGGGCGATTTTGTGGTGGTGGAGATCGAGGACAGCGGCTGCGGCATGGCGCCGGAGGTGATCGAGTGCATCTTCGATCCCTTCTATACCACCAAGCCGGCCGGCGAGGGCAGCGGTCTGGGGCTGAGCATCTGCAGCGACATCGTCCAGAAGCACCATGGCGAACTGCGGGTGCGCAGTGTCATGGGGCGCGGCAGCTGTTTCAGTGTGCGCCTGCCGTTGACCGCCGGCGAGGGTAGCGATGCCGCCGACCGCCCGGCACCGGCCGCCAGCTATGCCCGCCGCCTGCAGGGCGCCGTGAAACCGCGTTCCGGCCCCATCGGCCGCTAGCGCTGCACGGTTTTTCCTCATTCGTGACACGATTCTGCCGCTCTTGCCATGCTAGAATGCGCGCCGTCGGTTGGACGCGCTGCGGCGCCGGCGGCCCGTTTTTCGGCTTCTTTCAAGGAGAGCCCGTGCATCCGTTTGGCTTCTGTCTGGTGTTGTCACTGCTGCTGTTGCCCATCGGCTGCCGGCCCCTGCTGCCGGCCGAGCGGCCGCAGGCCAGGGATCTGGTGCCGACGACCTTTCAGCTCTATCCGGCGGCGCCGGCGGCGGTGGCGGACCAGCCCTGGTGGCAGGATTTTACCAGCCCCGAACTGGATCAGCTGATTGACCAGGCCCTGTGCCACAACCCTGATCTGCAGCAGCTGTGGGCGCGTCTGCGGCAGAGCCGCGCCCTGGCCCGGAGTGCCGCCGCGGCTCACTGGCCGGAACTGACCGCTGACGCCAGTGCCGGCCACAGCCGTGGTCGCAGTGGCGTGCTGGCGGGATCTGAATCGGTCCAGCGCTGGGAGAGCTTCGCCCTGGCGCTGCTGAGCAGTTACGAACTGGATCTGTGGGGCCGTGTCAGCGCGCAGAGCCGGGCCGGGGAACTCGGCGCCCAGGCGGCGGCCGAGGATGTTTATGCCGGTCAGCTGACCCTGACGGCGCAGGTCTGCCTGGCCTGGCTCGATGTGCAGGCGGCGGCCCGGCTGCCGCTGGCGCACCAGCAGGTGACCCTGGGTCGTCAGCGGCTGGAGCTGCTGGTGCAGCGTTTTGGCCGTGGTCAGGCCAGCGGCATCGATATTGCCGATCAGCAGCAGCGTCTGGCGGCCGATGAGGCCGAGCTGGCGCGGTTGGGCGAAGCCTTGCAGCAGGCCCGCCTGGAGCTGGCCCTGCTGGTGGGGACGGCGGCGCCCCTGCCCCTGCCTGCCGTCCCGGCGGACCTGCCCGATCTGCCGGCTCTGCCGTCGCCGGGTTTGCCGGCCGATCTGCTGGCGCGGCGGCCGGATGTGCGGGCGGCGGGGCTGCGCCTGCGGGCGGCGGACTGGCAGGTGAGCGCGGCCCAGGCCCAGCGCTTGCCGGCCGTGCGTCTGACCGCCGGGCTGTCGGCCAACAGCACGGCCCTGGCCGAACTGCTTGATGGCTGGCTGGCCAATCTGGCCGCCAGTGTCAGCGGGCCCCTGTTGGATGGCGGTCGCCGCCGCGCCGAGGTCGAGCGCAGTCGCGCCCAGGTGGCCGAGCAGCTGGCGGCCTATCGCCAGACGGTGCTGCGGGCCGTGCAGGAGGTGGAACTGGCGCTGACGCAGGAGCAGCAGCGTGGCCGGATTGTCGCGGCCCTGCAGGCGCAGCTGACGCAGCAACAGCGCCTGTGCCTGCAACAGCGCGAACGCTATCTGGCCGGCACGGCCGGCTATCTGGAACTGCTGGCCGCCGAACAGGCGCGCCTGGCGCTGGCGCAGCAGCTGCTGCAGGCCCGGCGGGAAGTGTTGGCGGCGCGGGTGGCGCTGCAGCGTGCCCTGGCCGGCCAGCCGTTGCGCCCGCCGTCGGGAGCAACGGCGGAGGTTTTGGCCCAATCTCGGCAAAATCACGCCATGACGGGTCAATGATGATGCTTTCGCACAAAGCCTTTCGATGGCTTCTGGTTGCCCCTCGCTGGGCTTGACAGGCGGTTGTTCAACCGCCCGATAAAGGATGATCACGCGCATGACCATGAAGGAGGAAGAGGCTTTGCCGCCGCGTCGCCGGCTGCCGCTGCGCCTGCTGTTGATCGGCCTGATTCTGCTGGCCGGGGTGCTGGGGGCCTATGTTCTGAAGAAAACCGCGCCCCGGGCGCAGCGTGTCGCGCCGCAACCGCAGGCCCGCTGGGTTGCGGTGCGACCGGTGACACTGCAGGATGCCCAGGTGCAGGTGCGCGGCTTTGGCCAGGTGGTGGCGGCGCGCCAGATTGAGTTGAAGGCCCAGGTGGCCGGCGAGGTGGTGGCATTGCATCCGCAGTTCAGCGAGGGGGCCTGTCTGCCTGCTGGCACTCTGTTGGCGCAGCTGGATGCGCGTGATTATCAGCTGGCGCTGGCCCAGCGCGAGGCGGCGGTGCGCCAGGCCGAAGCACGGCTGGCTCTGGAAGAGGGCCAGCAGCAGGTGGCGCGCCAGGAATGGCAGCGCTACCAGAACAGTGGCCAGCCCCTGCCTGAATCGGCCCATCTGGTGCTGCGCCAGCCGCAACTGGAGCAGGCCCGCGCCGATCTGGCAAGCGCCCGCGCGGCGCTGCAGCAGGCCAGGCTGGAACTGGAGCGCACCGCGATTCGACTGCCGTTCGACGCGTTGATTCTGCGCCAGCAGGTGGAGCAGGGGGCGCAGCTGGCAGCTCAGGGCACGGTCGCTACCCTGGTTGACAGCCGGACCTTCGAGGTGGAGGTGACGGTGCCGCTCGACGCGCTGGCCCTGCTCGATCTGCCAAGGCCCGGCCACCTGACGGGGGGCGCCGGGGCGCGCATTGAACGGACCGACCGGCCTGGCGGCGACAGCGCCCGTCAGGGCCAGGTGATCGCCCTGCTCGGTGAGCTGGCCGATGGCCGCATGGCGCGGTTGCGCGTGGCGGTGGCCGATCCGCTGGCGCTGCGGGCAGCGACGCCGCCCGACTGGCCGTTGCTGCTGGGCGATTATGTCGCGGTCAGCCTGCTGGGCCGACTGCTGCCGCAGGTGGCGGTGGTGCCGCGTGCCCTGCTGCGCGACGGCGATCAGCTGTGGCTGCTGACGCCGCAACAGACCCTGGAGATTCGGCCGGTCGAGGTGCTGTGGCGTGATCAGCACCAGGTGTATCTGCGCGGTGTCGCCGCGGGCGAGCAGCTGGTGGAAACGGATCTGGCGGCGCCGGTAGCTGGCATGGCCCTGCGGCCGCTGGTGCCGGAGGATGACGCATGAAGCGTGCCGCCTGGGGGCGGGCGCGGGGCCCCATAGCCTGGATGGCCGGCAACTCGGTGGCGGCCAACCTGCTGATGCTGTTTCTGCTGGTGGGCGGCCTGATCGTTGGCAGCCGCGTCAAGCAGGAGGTGTTTCCCGAGTTTGATCTCGATCTGGTAACGGTGACGGTGGTTTACCCCGGCGCCAGCCCCGCCGAGGTTGAACAGGGCATCATTCTGGCCATCGAGGATGCGGTGCAGGGCCTCGATGGCGTCGATCAGGTGACCTCCAGCGCCCGCGAGGGGGTCGGCAGCGTGACCGTTGAGCTGCTGCTGGGCGCCGATCTGCAGAAGCTGGCGCGCGACATCGAGAGCGAGGTCGATCGCATCACCAGCTTTCCGCTGGATGCCGAGGAGCCGCAGATCACCATCGCCAGCCGCAAGCGCGAGGTGATCGAGCTGGCCCTCTATGGTCCGCAGCCACCGCCGGTGCTGCATCAGCTGGCCGAGGATCTGCGCGATGCCCTGTTGCAGGCGGGCGATATCACCCAGGTGGAGCTGGCCGGGGTGCGGGCGCTGGAAATCGCCATCGAGGTGCCGCAGGCTCAGCTGCGCCGTCATGGCCTGACGCTGGACCAGATAGCCGGGCGGGTGCGCCAGACCGCGCTGGAACTGCCGGGCGGCGGCATCAAGGGTGCCGCCGGTGAGGTGCTGGTGCGCATGACCGAGCGGCGCGACTATGGCCGTGAGTTCGCCGCCATCGCGCTGCAGCAGCGCAGCGATGGCAGCCCGCTGCGGCTGGAGGATGTCGCCCGCATCATCGATGGCTACGAGGACAGCGACTACAGCGCCTGGTACAACGGCCAGCCGGCGGTGCTGGTGCGGGTGTTCCGCATCGGTGACCAGACCCCGACCGGCGTGGCGGCGGCGGTTCATCAGCGGGTTGAGCAGTGGCGGGCCGAGGTGCTGCCGCCGGGGGTGGCGCTGGAGGTGCTGCAGGACCGTTCGGTGGACTATCGCCAGCGTGCCGAACTGTTGCTGAAAAACGCCTATCTGGGACTGGGCCTGGTGCTGGTGCTGCTGAGCCTGTTTCTCGAGGTGCGGCTGGCCTTCTGGGTGACGCTGGGCATTCCGGTGTCCTTTCTCGGCGCCTTCTTTCTGATCGCCGCCCATGGCGTCAGCATCAACATGATGTCGATGTTTGCCTTCATCATTGCCCTGGGTATCGTGGTCGACGATGCCATCGTGGTGGGGGAGAACATTTACCAGTTTCGCCAGCAGGGCCTGTCGTTTGGCCAGGCGGCGGTGGCCGGCGCGCGTGAGGTGGCGTTGCCGGTGACCTTCAGTATTCTGACCAACATTGCCGCTTTTTTGCCGCTGTACTTCGTGCCGGGGGTGATGGGCAAGATCATGCTGGTCATTCCGGTGGTGGTCATCAGCGTGTTTGTCATCTCGCTGATCGAGTCGTTGCTGGTGCTGCCGGCTCATCTCGGTCATCTGCGCGAGGAACCGCGTCGTTGTGGCCCGCTGCGGGTACTGCATCGCCTGCAGCAGCGTTTCAGTGCCGCCTTCAGCCGCTTTGTCGAGGGTACTTACGGTCCGCTGCTGGAACGGCTGCTGCGGTGGCGCTATGTGGCTATTGCCTTTGCCTGTAGCAGTCTGCTGCTGATGGCGGCCTATGTCCAGAGCGGTCGCCTGGGAATGAGCCTGTTCCCCAAGGTGGAGGCCGATTTCGCCCAGGCTACCCTGACGTTGCCCTACGGCGCGCCGGTGGCGCATACCCGGCAACTGTGTGAACGGCTGGTGACGGCGGCCGAGCAGGTGGCCGAGCAGGTGGCCGAGCGCCATGGCGGCGCTGCCCTGTTGCGTGGCAGCTTTGTCGAGATCGGCCAGAACGGTGGCCACAGCGCCCTGCTGCGGCTGTATCTGACCGATCCGGCCCGGCGACCGATTTCGACGGACAGCTTCGTGCGCCAGTGGCGCGAGCAGGTTGGTACCCTGGCCGGGATCGAAAGCCTGCGCTTTGAATCCGATGCCGGCGGTCCCGGTTCCGGCGCCGCCCTGACCATCGAGCTGAGCCACCGCGAGCTGAGGGTGCTGGAGCAGGCCAGCGCCGAACTGGCCGAGGCCTTGCGGGCCTATCCGGCGGTGAGCGACATCGATGATGGCTTCGCGCCGGGTAAGCAACAGCTTGATTTTCGCCTCAGCGCGCGTGGCCAGGCCTTCGGTCTGACGGTGCAGGAGGTGGCCCGCCAGGTGCGCCACGCCTACGATGGCGCCGAGGTGCTGCGCCAGCAGCGCGGCCGCAACGAGGTGACGGTACGGGTGCGGTTGCCCGAGGCCGAGCGCGTCAGTGAATACGATCTGGAGCAGATGGTGCTGCGCAGCGCCGACGGACGCGAGATTGCCCTGCGCGAGGCGGTGGAGATCGAGCGCGGCCGAGCCTATATCAGCATCGACCGGCGCAGTGGCCGGCGCATTGTCACCGCCACGGCCGATGTCACGCCCCGCTCGCGGGCCGGCCAGATCAGTGCCGCTCTCGAACGCGACACCCTGCCGCAACTGCTGCAGCGCTATCCCGGTCTGAGCTATGGCTACGAAGGTCGCCAGGCCGATCTGCGCGAGAGCGTGCGCGGGCTGTTCCTTGGCCTGTTGTTGGCGTTACTGCTGATCTATCTGTTGCTGGCCATTCCCTTTCGCAGCTATATCCAGCCGGCCATCATTATGATCAGCATTCCCTTTGGCATGATCGGTGCCACCATCGGCCATGTCCTGATGGGCTACAGTCTCAGCCTGATGAGTCTGTTCGGCGTGGTGGCACTCGCCGGCGTGGTGGTCAACGATTCGCTGGTGCTGATCGATTTTGCCAACCGCCGCCGCCAGGACGGCGACAGTGCCCATGACGCCATTGTCGCTGCCGCCATTCAGCGTTTCCGGCCGATTCTGCTGACGACCCTGACCACCTTCTGCGGCCTGGCGCCGATGATTTTCGAAACCTCGCGCCAGGCACGTTTTCTGATTCCCATGGCCATTTCCCTGGGCTTCGGCATTCTGTTCGCCACCCTGATCGCCCTGCTGCTGGTGCCGCTGCTCTACCTGCTGGTGGAGGATCTCAAGGGCCTGGCCGGTTCGTAGTTACAACGAACTTTCCGGAGATTTACAGCCTTGGGGCGTCAGCTGGGGCTTTGTGGATCTGTTGACCGGGGCAATTCAATCTGAACCATCAATCCGCCTGTTGAGCGATTAACGGCACGGATTTGGCCGCCATGATAGACAATGATGCGTTGAGCCAGGGCCAGTCCGATACCGCTGGCACCCGTGCTGCGTTCACGCCCGACGGTTACCCGATAAAAGGGTCGAAAGATTTTTTCCAGTTCGCTTTCTGGCACACCGGGGCCCTCATCCAGAATCTCAATTCGAATGTTTTTTTGCTGTAGCTGCAGGCAAACACGGACCAATCCCTGGTTGGGGCTGTAGCGGATGGCGTTACGCAAAATATTATCCAGAGCACGCTGCAGCCAGTGGTTCGAGCCATAGAGCGATGGGGTGCTCGCGGCTTCCAGCGCGTAAGCGTCAACCCAGCCCATCTTGAAGGAGCAGTCTCCAGCGTTTAATCTCCCTTGCGTGACATTTCAACCGGGAGGAAGAACGATGACGCAGCTTCAGCAGGAATGGGCAGACAAGCTGAGCG
>Ga0265295_1004613_pt1 | contig 18386 bp, 16 predicted proteins | sample Munlansysbiofilm_FD_192503 | JGI IMG/M metagenome (GOLD analysis project Ga0265295, IMG submission 192503) | Leachate microbial communities from a municipal landfill in Southern Ontario, Canada - Methane capture system biofilm | ecosystem: Engineered > Solid waste > Landfill > Unclassified ...
ATGAGGTTCGCTTTCATGATCAGCGTCTGGTGCATGATTTTATCACCAGTGCAGTGCGCCAGCAACTGCGTGGAGTTTGCGAGGCGGGTGGCTTCAAGCAAGGAGCAACCTCTGCAGAACCGCAAAGGTCTGGCATCGACCCTCACGCAGGACGTACGGGCTCATTTTTCCCCGCTGGCGAGGTTGCTATCGCAGCGTCAACATTTACTCCTGTTCCGCCCCCTGTTTCCCATCCTATGCCATATCCTGGCGCAGCGGAAGAGGCAACGGAACCTGATCGGGTGGCTGAGATTGATAGCCGTTGGAATGCAATGCCTGCTGCCGATATGGTTCAGGGAGAAATTGCATCAGCGCCGATTCAATCGGCACAACGTGTTTGTCCAAGCGGAGCGGCGACCTCCACACCAGAGTATTTTTCATCTCTGCATCTCATCGGTCAGTACGCCCATAGCTACATGGTGTGTGCTGACGGAGACGCTCTGGTGCTGATCGACCAACATGCCGCCCATGAACGCATTGGTTTTGAACGTTTGCGGGAGCAATACGCGCGCCGAGCGGTTGAACGGCAAGAACTGCTGTTCCCTCTGATGTTGGAACTAACTCAGATCCAAGACACGCAGATGCGTGAACAAACAGAGTATTTTGCCCACCTTGGGTTTGAACTTGAACCGTTTGGTGGCACTACTTGGGCATTGAAGGCTCTACCCGTTTTGCTCGAAGAACACGATATTGCCAGCCTAGTTTTAGACATTCTCGCAGATTTAAGCACTTGGGGCACGTCGCAGGCACAGCGTCAGGCAGTGGATGATGTCTTGATCAAAATGGCCTGCCACAGCATGGTGCGTGCCAACGAAAAGCTGGATCAGCGCGAAATGCGGGCGCTTCTGACACAATTGGATCAGGTTGACTTCAACCGCCACTGCCCGCACGGGCGCCCAGTGTTGCACAAAATATCCCGGCGCGAAGTGGAGAAGTTTTTCTCCCGTACCTGATCCTCTGAGGGGTATATCTTCCGATTAGAGAGGGGTAAGAGCTGAAAATAGCTGCGTATAAAAACTAGCGTGCGCCCATGTTGTCTTATGCAACCCCGATGACCATAAAGCACGCAACATACTTTGCAAGGGTATATCTTGGTATGAGAACGATAGGAAAAATACCGTTGCTGGTAATAACTGGCCCGACAGCTGCGGGCAAAACTGCCTTGGCCCTTGAACTGGCTGCACACCGAGACATAGAAATAATTTCAGCCGATTCACGTCAAGTGTACCGTCATATGGACATAGGTACCGCAAAGGCAAGCGCGCAAGAACGCGCCCACGTTGCGCATCACTGTATAGATGTCGTGGATGTAGATGAACCCTTCAGTGTCTCTGCTTTTAGTGAAATGGCCCATGCGGCTATCGAGGATATTCACCACCGTGGGCGGCTGCCTGTTGTTGTGGGTGGGACCGGTTTGTATATCCGTGCTCTGACTTGGGGTCTTGCCCCTCTGCCGGGAGCCGATGAAACGCTACGCCGTAAGTGGCATGCGCTGGAAAATGAAAAAAAAGGAAGCCTGCACACCTGCTTGAGCCAGATCGATCCTGAGATGGCAAAAGGGTTGCATATAAACGATGTCACGCGTATTATCCGTGCTCTTGAGGTGCATACCCTGACGGGTAGAACTATGTCGAATTGGCAGGATGAGCATCGTTTTGCCGAGCGACCCTACTGTGCGCTCAAGTTAGCAGTAACCTGCGAACGTACCCAGTTGTACCAACGTATAGAGGAACGGGTTGAGCTGATGCTAACTCAGGGACTTATAGAAGAAGCGCGAATGCTGTTACAGCGCGGCTACAGCCCTGAGCTTAAAGTGATGCGTACAATCGGCTACCAGCAGAGTGTCGCCTACTTGCGTGGCGAGCTTAATTTAGCTCAGGCGACTGAGCAGATAAAGCGCGATACCAGAAGATATGCAAAGCGTCAGTTGACTTGGCTGCGCCACGATAAAGAAATAAATTGGCTTGAATGCCCTTTGGACTCTGGTAGTATCGACAAGTGGGTTGACAAACTTTTATGCAGATGCAGATGAAATGAAGGAGAGAGAACATGGCAAAAACCCCTTTTAATATTCAGGATCAATATCTGAATCAGGCACGTAAAGAGCGGGTAAAACTGAATATCGTCATGATGTCCGGGGAACAACTGCAGGGCTATATTAAATCGTTTGATAACTTTTGTGTCCTAGTGGAAAGTGACGGTGATTATCTCTTGTACAAACATGCCGTTTCTTCCATCACGTCCACGGACGGTTTGTTTAAACTGCACGGAAGTCGTGACTAAGAAACACCGCTGAGATTTTAAGCTACAGGCCCCCTGCTGTTACAGCAGGGGGCCTGTAGTGTTTCTGTAGCCACACTGGCAGAAGAAAGCCTGACACTGAGTAGGCTTGGAGCCATGCCAGAGTCCATTCAATAGCCCCTTTAAAGAACCTGCTTAAGTGCCTATGTTGCAGATAGATTCCATACATCCTGACAGTATTGCCGCAGAGTTGGGGGTTGCCGGTGGCGATTATCTTGTGAGGATAAATGGCCAAGAGGTTAACGATGTAGTTGACTATCAGCGCCTAACGGCCCGTGGTCATCAACTGCTGGTTGAGGTTGAGACGGCTGCTTCGGAGATATGGGAACTTGACATAGAGTACGAAGTAGATCAGATGCTAGGGTTTGAGTTTAGTCATCCATCTTCGCGCGCATGTTCGAATAATTGCCAATTCTGCTTTGTGCGCCAGCTCCCTCCAGGGATGCGTTCCACTCTGTATGTGCGAGATGATGACTACCGTTTTTCTTACCTATACGGTGCCTATATCAGCCTAACTAATTTGCAGCGCCATGATGTTGAGCGAATTAAAGCCCAGAAGTTATCCCCGCTGTATATATCGGTTCACAGCTCTGCTGCCACGGTGCGTGCACAGCTTTTGGGGCGGCATAGTGCTGACAGCGCTGCGGTTATGCCCCTAGTGCGGGAGCTGGCACAGGCGGGGATTGTAATGCACACCCAAGTGGTTTTGTGCCCGGGGATAAATGATGGTCAGGTGTTGGACCAGACCGTTTCCGACTTGTTTGATCTGTATCCGGCGGTAGAGAGTTTGGCCGTTGTGCCGGTGGGACTGACCCGTTACCGCGAGGGTTTGCCTGAACTGCATATGGTAACTTCGACTCAGGCCAAGAGGTTACTCGAACAGGTGGAACGCTGGCAACAGCGCTGCCTAGCACGGTCAGGCGCACGTTTTGTGTTTGCGGCGGATGAGCTCTACTTGACGGCACAACGGCCATTCCCTCCTCATGCCGCCTATGAGAATTTCTGTCAGATCGAAAACGGGATTGGGCTTATTGCCGAGTTTGAAAACCAGAGTGCTGAGGTGCTGGCAGAAGTGGAGACAGAGTTCTGTGCTGGAGTAAAAGCTACTCTGGTATGTGGTTATTCCGCACGTCATACCCTTGAAGCGTTTGTGGGTAAATTTAATCTCAAAGCACAAACCCAACTGCAGGTTCATGCAGTGAGCAATCATTTCTGGGGCGAACGTGTCACAGTGAGTGGTTTGCTGACCGGTAGAGACATTGTCGCCTCACTCAACCATGCGTGTAGGCATGGTTTTGATCCCGGGCAGGCCATATTACTGCCGGCGGTGATGTTTAAGGAAAATACCGATATCCTGCTGGATGATATGGAGTTACATACCCTGGCACAGAGTCTTGGAATTGGAGTAATTAAAATTGCCCCGGATCCGTGGGCGGTCTTGGATGTAGTAGAAGAACTATGTGCAAGTTGATGTCAGCGCAGTTTTCGCTTATCGTTGTGATATGCGCCATCTGTTTGCTTGTTAATTCAAAAAGAGAGATACACCTATGACGCTCGAAGAGATTACAGCCTCTGCCTTGGATCATATGGAGCTGGGCGATTACGCGGCGGCGGTTAAACTGCTGGAACAAGGATGCAAACAATTCACTGAAAATGCCGATCTGTTGGTGCTTTATGCTGAAGCTTTGGGAGCAAATGGAGCAGAAGACAAGGCCATAGCCCTGTTGGAGAAATACCTTGAAAAAAATGGCCCTTCAACGGAGATCCTTTTTGCCCTGGGGGATGAATATTTTGCTAAACAAAAGTATGCCCAGGCAGTTGAGTGCTATAGGCAACTTCTTTCTGAAGTCGATGCCGCTGCAGAGGCGAATGTGCGCATAGGACTCGTGCAGATCGCAGAGCAAGGGTGCGAAAAAGCAGAAGAATACTTCCATAAAGCGCTGCAGATAGATGAAAACTGTTTAGCGGCAGCTAACTCCCTTGGAGACTTATTTTTTGAAAGCGGACACCTGCAGCAAGCCAAGAACTGGTACCAGCGTGCTATGGAGATTGACCCGCAAGACGTCGAGGCGTATGCCAATATGGCCGATGTGCTGTACGAGCAGCAGGAACGGGACGTTGCGGGAGAACACGCACGCAAAGCCCTTGAGTTGGATGAACGCTGTGCTCCTGCTTGGCTCACCCTCGGATATCTGCATATGGATGCAGATGAGATTGAGCAAGCCTGTGATTGCTTTGAACAATTCCTCGACCTTGAAACTAGTCCGGTTGCGGCGGATCTCATTGTAGAAGTAGGTGCTGTTCTCAAAGGGCTAAAGGGCGATTGAGGTGTTGAATGCCGATTGGGAGGCGGTGTGCAGACGCTGTGGCCGCTGTTGTTATCATAAGGTTCTCTATCGCAAGATTGTGTACTCCACCAATATCCCGTGTACATTTCTCAATCTCGACACCATGGAGTGTAGCATCTACCCCAACCGTAATATGATTAATCCTCAGTGTGCTATACTCACCCCTAAGCTTGTGCGTTCGGGGGCGCTTCCGCCCGGATGTGCATATCTGCAAGCGCTTGAGTGCGATGCCTGCGCCAGTCACCACATCACCGAACTGCCTGCATCTCTGCAGCGTCGCCTTATGCGCCATCTGCAATAGGTGTTCCTGTTGTCCGTCTGGTCAATATATCCATTGGGTGCGCACAGAATTATCTGTTAATATAGAACGCTGTTGGTGGTAAAACGCTGTTGTGGCGGAGAGGTGTGCAGCTGTAAAAAAATTGCGCCAGAATAAGGAAGAATTGTATGCAGAGAGTGACTTTAAGACATGCGCGCTTGATCCGCCTAGTCGCGATTATAGCCCTTGGTGTTATCTTCGCAGGGTCGAGTACGGTCATAGCTCTTTATTTTCTGGCGACACCTGACAAGATCAGCACTACACTGATACCGGTACTGGAAGAGAAACTTAACTGCGAGGTGAAATTTTCCCGCCTGGAGGTTAACTTGCTCTCCGGGGTGAAGCTCAATGATCTCACCCTTGCAGACAAAGGGGAAATCGATCCCTGGTTTCAGGTAGATAAAGCCGTTCTTAGTTACCGCATTCTGCCATTGTTGCGAGGTCGTATTGTTATAGATGAAGTGCGTCTGGATACACCTCGAGTTGTGGTATTGCGCAATGCCGATGGCAGTATCACTGCAGGTAATATTCTCGATCAAAGAAAGTCACAGCGCATTGAATCTTCCGGCGTTGAAGAAGTTGAACGTCAGGTTGATTTTTATATATCCACAATATCCGTGGCCAATGCCGAAGTGTTGATACGCGACTTTACTTTTGGTGACATCCCGCGTCTTACCCGTTTGCAGGAAGTGGGGCTACAACTCAAGGATTTTGCCTCTAACACCGCTTGGCGCTTTATTTTATGGGGAAAACTGAACGGTACTCCGGTGGATATAGAAGGTTCTGTGGATCCTCGCACTGCCAGTGGTTCATGTAAGCTCGTGCTTGATGAGCTGAATCTAGTCTCTTTTCAACCCTACTACCGTGATTTTTTTCCCTTTTTGATAAACCGTATGGGGATATCTACTGATTGCCGGATCGATTTCAACCCCAGCGGTTTACACCTCAGCGGTGACCTTCGTGTCATAAATCCCGATGTTTCTCCGGCTACTTCTAATTCCCCTTCAACTTCACTAGCGCTTAATAGTGCAGGTTTCTCTGCATCCGAGATTACAACCAATGTTGAGTTGGCGTGGGAACACAAGCATCGCCATCTAAATATTCTTCGTATGGATGGCGGTTTGGACGGGCTCGGGTTCGGGGTGAAGGGGACGGCGGATTTTAACACAGCAAATCCGGTTTACGCCCTAGACGTTAAGCTGCAGAAGTGGCCCGTGCACACCGCAGTTGCATATGCCTCGGCACCTCTATTGGATGCATTTGAGCAGTATGCACCAGCGGGCACGTGTACGGTGGCGTTTTCCTGGCGTCGAGAGGTAAAAAATGCGCATGGCTCGATTCACTCCGCTAGAATAAATCTTACCGATGCCGGGCTGAATTTGGGTCGTCTTCGACTTGGGCTTAGCGGTGTCCTAGAGCTTCATGGGGATAAACTCAGTGCACCGGATCTGAGCGGTAGGGTAGCAGGACAGAATGTGCGCCTTGCTCTATACAGTGAAAACTGGCGTGCACGTCGTCCCCATTTCAGGTTGAATGTACAGGGAGGAGTGCTGAATTGCGCCGATCTTAGTGCGGCAGACAGGTTGCGCGGTGAAACTCGCCAACCCGGAACCGCAGTTGACGCCGCGAGCACCTCAGAACCTGGTCCTTATAGTTTCCCCTTTGATTTAAGTGGCAGGTTTGGATTTAAAACCCTTAAGTATCGAACGGTGGAGCTGCAGGAAGTTTCGGGCTCGGTAATCATGGGTGACAGTATTCTTAATCTCGAGCAGATACAAGCTGGCTTTGCCTCCGGTATTCTAAAAGGAACATTCAGCCTGGATATGCGCCTGCAGGGTTTCAGTTACCGCGGAAACTTCGAAGGTACGCAGCTTAGCACAGAACAACTGCTGTCAGCGCTTCAGCCTGGTTTTGGCGGTACCATCAAAGGGCTGGCGCACCTGTCCGCAAATTTCTCCGGAGCCGGAACCCAGCCCCTGCGGGCACGACAGAATCTGTCTGCCGATATAGGGTTGTCCATCGAAAATGGGACGCTCAGGGACATAAAAACACTTAATGTTGTGTCACAGCAACTAAATATCCCCTCCTTGACGACGCTGAATCTTGCTGCCGCCAGTGTTGATATTGAGATTAAAACTGTAGATCGGCTGAAATTTACCTTGTTGGGGAGAAACGAGAAATTAAGAGTCGATATCCGAGGAGATTCCAGCTGGCAGGGGCAGACGCAGGGTAGGCTCAGATTGCACTTGGTACCGGAACTGGCTCGTGAGCTACGTCCCGAGTATGCACCCAATACCATGCTTGATGAAAACGGGATGACCCTGCTGGACTGTGTATTTCGTGGTTCCGTGCGGAACCCTGAACTTGCCTCCGGATTTGATTTACCATAACTTCCGGCAGCTCTTTTGCTGGATTTAGCTTTAATTTAAAAGAGTGGGAATGGTCGAGAAACGCAGAAAACCACGCAAGCGCGAGCGAATGCGGGTCTCGTTTGGGCCACAAATGCCTTCAAAAGTAGGCTTTACCTCGGATATCTCCGAGTCTGGTCTGTGTGTAAAGACCTTCGTTGTATATAACCCCGGTTCCCAGCTGCTGCTTGAGGTGCAACTTCCCTGCGGGTTCGTAGTTAAAATCGAGGGGCGGGTGCATTGGGCGCGTAAGGTGCCACCGAATTTGTTGTATAAGGTCAGATATGCTGGAATGGGAATTAAAATCATAAATTTTATCGGTGATGCTGAACCCTATTTACAGCTGTGCAAGCTGTATGAGCACGTACGTTAGCTTGGCAGCTTTTTATCTATATTTGCATTCACGGTGGACTGTTTGGCTAAAGATCGTCTGGATAAAATTCTTATAGAACGCGGGTTCTGCTCTTCGCTTGCCATGGCACAGGCACTTATCATGAGTGGAAATGTTCTAGTTGCAGATGGAGTCTGCGATAAGGGTGGAACCAGGGTTGCAATAGATGCGGATATTAGAATCAGAGGGCAGGAGTTAGTGTATGTCTCACGCGGAGGCTTGAAGCTGGAACATGCCCTGAATGCATTCAAACTGCGGGTGGAAGGGCGAGTCGCTGTGGATGTCGGCGCTTCCACCGGAGGGTTTACCGATTGCTTGCTGCAACGGGGGGCCAGTAGGGTATTTGCGGTTGATGTCGGGTATGGTCAGCTGGCCTGGAAACTGCGCGAGGATACTCGCGTGGTAAATATGGAGCGCACAAATATCCGCGGCTTATCCCCCGATTTACTACAACCATGCCCAGATATAGCGGTAATAGATGCTTCGTTTATTTCGCTGGATACAGTACTTCCTCCTACATTGAACCTACTGACCGCGCGTGCAGATCTGGTTGTCCTGGTTAAACCTCAGTTTGAAGTGAGTAAGGGACAGGTTGGCAAGGGAGGAATAGTACGCGATCCCACCCTGCACCAAGACGTCCTGCGCCGAATTGAGCACACCGCGGAAGATCTAGGTCTGCAGGTGATGTTGAGTTGTCAAAGTCCTATTGTGGGAGCAAAAGGCAATATAGAGTTTCTCATGCATCTAATGCGCGCGGGATAATTTTTACTGTTCCCGCATGGGGCTTGGGTTTTACCTTGGATTGTCGTTTTAATTATTGCGGCAACTATGGATTGTGGAAGATATAGTCAGTCAGAGGAGGTTTTATGCAGGATTGTCTGTTTTGCAAGATTGTCCGAGGTGAAATACCCGCCGACAAAGTGTATGAAGATGAGCAGGTGGTAGCGTTTCTGGATATCAATCCTCAAGCTCCAGTACACTTGCTGGTAATTCCGCGGCGCCATATAGGCTGCCTGGCAGATGTTGCTGCACAAGATGCTGGTTTATTGGGGCACATTCAGTGGGTTATTGCCGAACTAGCCCATGCCCACGGATTTGCCGATGCTGGATTTAGGGTGGTCAATAATTGCAATGAGGATGGTGGCCAAGAAGTTGGACATATACATTACCATGTTCTTGCTGGGCGTAGATTGCAGTGGCCTCCCGGGTAGATAGAAGCTGCAGAGGAATCTGCATGGGTGTCTGGTTTAATTAATGCAGTGAAGTCAGAAAAGTCTTACAGTGTTGTATTTACTGGTTCTAGATAGCGACTGGAGCGCGCGCGTACCGTGGACAGAGGTGTGGAGTACAGATGAACAGAAAATCAGATGACGCACAGATTCAGCGCCTCGTGAATGAGATTGCCGAACTTTTAGTCACCCACCACGGCGGCAGCCTGTCTGAAGAGGAACTCGACCGTGGCATAGAGCATTTGCGTCAGGCTGTTCAGTTAGCCCGGGATTCACATGCCCTTCAGCTGAGAAAGTCGGGCGAAATGTATATTTTCCATCCACTGCGGGTAGCGCATCTAGCCGCACGTAACTGGATGGGATTCGCCTCCATTATTGCTGCATTATTGCACGATGTGGTGGAGGACACTCCGGTTACCCTAGAGGAAGTGAGTGAAACCTTTGGTTCCGAGATTGCTCTTTTAGTAAACGGGTTGACCAAGGTAGATGATGGCAACCTGAGCCGAGCGGCCATGAAAGAGGAGACTTATCGCAAGCAGACTTTGCTTGCGATTGAAGATATTCGGGTGCTGTGTCTGAAGATGTGGGACAGGCTTGATAACCTGCGCACCATATCTGCCCTTAAGCCTGAAAAGCAGGCTTTGATCGCAGAAGAAACACGTGCTATTTACGTTCCGCTGGCCAGACATCTGGGTATGGGGAAGGTGGCGGAAGAACTTGAGGCCCTTGCACTCAAGGTGTTGTATCCACGCCGCGCCGCGCGCTATCAGGCGATCCTCGATGAAGCCAGACGTCAGTCGGAGAGCGGTCTTAAGAGCATCCGCGCAGATATTTTGGCAGAATTCAGTCGTAATCATCTAGGTGTCGCTCTTCATGACAGTTGGCGTTCCTTCTCACTGGAGGGGGCAACGAAGATGACCCGCGGCGTTGCATCCCTGTACAGCCTGGATGTGCTGGTCGACTCAACCATGGATGCATATACTGCACTTGGATTGCTGCATCGACTATATCAACCCATAACTGGCAAACTTCGAGACCACCTCAATAGCCCTTCACAGTACGGCTACCAGGCAATAAAAACTACGGTTCAGTGTGGAGAATATCGGCTGCGGATCCAGATAACTACCCATAAGCTCGGACGTTTCAATCAATCTGGAGTGTTGGCACCGGGGTTTGAATTTAGTAAGGAAAACTTTGCCGATCTCATGCGTAGCTTGCAAGAAGGGGAATCGGTTTTTGATACCGAGCGTCTGCGTCTGGCCTCAGCTTCAATCCGGGTATATACCCCAATAGGGCAGCCTTGGGTGTTGCCCGAGGGCAGCAGTGTGCTCGACTTTGCTTTTTCCATCCACGAGGATCTGGGGATCCATGCATTCCGTGCCAGAGTAAACGGACAGACCCGCCTGCTTAAACAGCGTCTGATGGATGGAGATCAGGTCAAAATTGAAGCAGCAGAAGAACCCATGGTGTTGCCACGCTGGCTCGACTGGGCCGTTACCCCGCGGGCGCGCAACAGTATAAGGCGCTATCTGCGCAACGAAGTCAAAAGTAAACGTAAAGACTTAAAAGAGAAAAAGGAGTAATTCTTGCTTAATAAGTATATGCATTGGTTCGGCCATCCGTTCAGATGTTCATTTGGTGAAGACAAAAAGAAGAAATCGTGCGTTCAAATATCAAGTGGAGATGTTTTTGCTCTGATAATGACAGCGCTGCTGATTTTTATAGGGGCAGGGACGGGTAGCGCGCAGGCTCAGGAACACGGACTGCAGCATAAGAAAGAAGATACGCAGAACTCTGCCACCATCTTTGTGTATCACCGCTTTGGAGATGAACGCTATCCTTCAACCAATATTAGCGTAGAGCTTTTTGAACAGCATCTGCGCTATCTGCGTGATAACGCTTACACCGTACTGCCCATTAGTGAAATTGTCGCCCTTCTGCGCCGGGGTGAAACCTTACCGCCGCGCTGCGTGGGGTTGAGTGCTGATGATGCCTATGCCAGTGTTTTAAGCGGGGCTGTTCCTCTACTTGATAAGTATGCTATGCCCATGACCCTATTTGTGAACTCAGATTCTGTTGGCGGTGGCAGCTACTTGACTTGGGAACAATTGCGTCAGCTTGATGCAAAAGATAATATTGAAATCGGCAATCACTCAGCCACGCATCCTTATTTTGTCAGCCTGCCGCAGCATGGAAGTGCGGCGTGGCGTAAACAAGTAGAAGAGGATATATCCAGCGCACAGCAGGCTTTTGTAAAGCACCTCGGCTATAGTCCGCAGTTGTTTGCCTATCCCTACGGAGAGTTTTCTCCCGAGCTCAAGGAAGTTGTAAGTGATATGGGCTTCACTGGGGCACTGGGGCAACAGTCTGGCCCTGTAGGAAGTACCTCACCGTTGTTCGCGCTACCGCGTTTCCCTATGGGGGGTATTTACGTGAGTATGGAGCGGTTGCGCAGCAACTTGAGTATGACTGCGCTAGATATAGATATCCTCCAGCCTGAAACCGGACTGCTGTCATCTGCAACCCCCGCACCGGAGTTGGTCTTCAAGATCAATAATCCTCGTCTGCAGGTTTCAACCATGAAGTGCTACGTCCAGGGGCAGGAACCGGTTAAGCCTCAGGTAGTAGATGCGCAGGAGCGTATATACAAGGTTCAGGCTGCAGCCCCCCTGCAAGGGCGGCGCAATAAATATACCCTGACCGCACAAGATTCAGCCAACCGCTGGTACTGGTTTAGCCAGCCATGGGTTCAGCCGGAAATTAAGGAGAACTATCAGGAATAGCCTTGATAGAGGGTATTTCGGATGCGGAGTAGGGTTTTCTCTCCATACCGTACTTTTAATGTGATGAATTTAGCTTTTGGCGTGTCAGTAGAGGTTAGGTGATGAAGTCGTATCGGAAAGAATTGTGGTTTGATCTGCCGGAACGTATCGGTTTTGTGAACATAACCCGCGAGGTGGATGCTTGCCTGCAGGAGAGTGGCATCTGTGAGGGATTGTGTCTGGTCAATGCCATGCATATTACCGCTTCAGTATTTATCAATGATAACGAAACGGGCCTGCATCAGGATTTTTCCACTTGGCTAGAGAAACTTGCCCCATACGATTTGCATGGGTATGCCCACCACCGTACTGGAGAAGATAACGGCGACGCCCACCTGAAACGCACGGTCATGGGACGCGAAATAGTGGTGGCGATTACCGATGGCAGCCTTGATTTTGGCCCCTGGGAGCAGATCTTTTACGGTGAATTTGATGGTCGACGGCGCAAGCGGGTGCTGGTAAAAATCATCGGAGAATAAGTTGCTGCGGCGGCAGGTTGCTTGCGTTAGGGGCTGGACTAGGGTATGTTTCCCTCCTTTTATAAACTCAGGGTGCCTGCCCTGTTGTTGAGGTTCGATACCTGCCATGAGAGGAAAACGCGCATGTGTGCCTGTCAACAAGAGAGACGCGTGTAAATGAGTGACGATCTTAAGCCATTACGTGAATCCATCGACGCCATTGATGATCAAATACTTGCACTACTGAATGACCGCGCCAAGGTGGTTATGGCGGTAGGCCAGACCAAAAAAGACAGTTCTGCACCATTCTATGTGCCCAGCAGGGAAAACGCCATTTATGCGCGTCTGTGTTCCAAGAGCACCGGCCCTTTCCCCGAGGATGGCATTCGGCGTGTATTTCGTGAAATCATCTCTGCCTCTCTAGCGCTTGAAGAGCCTATGAAGGTTGCTTTTCTCGGTCCAGTGGCAACCTTTACCCATGTAGCAGCCATGCAGCAGTTTGGACTGTCTGCTACCCTGGTGGCGCAAAAAAGTATCTCTGCAGTTTTCGATGAAGTTGAGCGTGGACGTGCAGATTACGGAGTAGTTCCGGTTGAGAACTCCAATGAGGGTGTAGTTACCCATACGCTGGATATGTTCATGGAGACCGGCCTGAAGATTTATGCTGAAATCCTGCTCGAGGTATCCCATGACCTGCTCTCTCTTTCTGGGGATCTTGATGATATTCAACGGATCTATTCCCATCCGCAGGCTCTGGCCCAATGTCGGAAGTGGCTGGAGGAAAACTTGCCGGATATTCCGCTCATTGATGTAGCCAGCACTGCGGCGGCAGCGCAGCTGGCTGCCGCAGATCGCAATGCAGCAGCCATAGCCAGTGCCATGGCAGGTAGCCGTTATGACCTCCGTCCAATAAAAGTCAGCATTGCTGACAATCCCAACAATTTCACTCGTTTTCTCATTGTAAGTGATCAGTTTCCAGCTCCGTCGGGACAAGATAAAACCAGTATCATGTTCTGTATCAACGACGAACCCGGCATTCTGTGGCGCATGCTGGAACCGTTCAGCAAATATGGGGTCAATCTGACAAAAATTGAAAGCCGCCCCCTTAAAAAAAGGGCATGGGAGTATATCTTCTTTCTCGACATGGAAGGACATATTGAGAATAAACCAGTGCGTGATGCGATTGCAGAGCTTGAGCCCCAGTGCAAATTTCTCAAAGTGCTTGGCTCATATCCGCGAGCTCGGGGTTAGACCAACATGCACGCAGCTGCCAGCAGAAAAGAAGTGATTGTCGAGCGAATTGCCATTATCGGAGCAGGTCTTATAGGCGGTTCTCTGGCGTTGGCTTTGAAGCAGGCTGGGAGTGTAAGTGAGGTAGTTGTGTGGGATCAGAACCCAGAGCATATGGCCACGGCGGTAACTCTCGGCATCGCAGATAGAGCGACCCTGGAGTTGGCTGACGCTGTAGCCCACGCAGATGTGGTAGTGCTAGCACTGCCTGTGCGCTGCCTGTCAGATGTTGCCCGTCGAGTGATTCCCTATATGCGCCAAGATGCAATCCTCACCGATACTGGCAGCGTCAAAGGTACGGTTGTTGAAGGGATTGTGCCGCGCGCGCGTGCCGCCGGGATAGCCTACGTCCCCGGTCATCCAATCTCTGGAACCGAGAAAAGCGGTCCACAGGCAGCGTTTGCTGAATTGTACCGTGCAAAACGCTGCATCCTTACCCCTGTCGCTTCGACCCCAACGCAGGCAGTAGAAGTTATAAGTCAGCTCTGGCGCAGCGCAGGCAGTGAAGTAATCCTTATGGATGTCCTTAAGCACGATCGCATTCTGGCAGCCATAAGCCACCTGCCCCATATGATTGCATACGCGCTGGTGAATTCCGTGAGCAATTATGATCAGTATTCCGAGAGTGTGCTTGAGTATTCTGCCGGTGGTTTTCGTGATTTCACCCGCATTGCTTCTTCTGATCCAGTGATGTGGCGTGATATTGCGCTGGAAAACCGCGGCGCAATTCTAGAAATGCTTGAGCAGTTCGAGATCTTTCTGGCAGAGTTAAAGGCGGATATCGCAGGCTCTGATGCAGAGCGTTTGGAGAAATTTTTCCGGCAGTCCAAATTAAGCCGGGATGCGATCGTCTGCTCCAGCGCTGGTGCAGCAAAAGGAGAATAAGCGTGAAAAGTCAGCAGGTAAATCCCAGCTCAGGACTCCGTGGGGAGATTACGGTTCCGGGAGACAAGTCGATATCTCACCGCAGCATCATGTTTGCATCTCTGGCTCAGGGTCGTTCCAGTATTCGCGGCTTTCTTCATGGAGAAGACAATCTTGCAACCCTCAATGCATTCAGGGCTATGGGGGTGGATATTGATGTGAGTTCTGCTGCGAGCATAAAGATCAATGGGAGAGGGTTTTTTGGTCTGCGCGAACCTGCCGATATCCTTGATTGTGGTAACTCCGGCACTACCATGCGTTTGTTGAGTGGGGTGATGGCAGGACAAAAGTTTTTTTCGGTGCTCAGTGGCGATCGATACCTGCGTCGGCGTCCGATGGGGCGTGTTATTCAACCCCTGACTCAGATGGGCGCACAGATATGGGGGCGCGAACAAAATCGCTGTGCCCCCTTTGCGCTGCAAGGTTCGACTCTTAGCGGTATAGAATACCATTCTCCGGTGGCAAGTGCACAGGTGAAGTCTGCGCTGTTGCTGGCCGGGATCGGAGCAAGTGGCTCCACTTCGGTACATGAGCCACATGTGTCGCGTGATCACACGGAACGTATGCTCCGTTATATGGGGATTGAGGTGCAGGTATTCTCCGGCGGTGTCGGTGTAGAGGGAGGCCAGCAATTGCAGGGGCGTGAACTCGAAATCCCTGGAGATATTTCCTCTGCGGCATTTTTTCTGGTTGCTACGCTGATAGTTCCCAATTCTGAATTGCTGATAAAAAACGTTGGAATGAACCCGACTCGCAGCGGTATCGTAGATATTCTGCGCTCTATGGGGGGGGATATCCGCATTCTGAATGAGCGCCATGCCGGAGAAGAGCCCGTTGCAGACTTGTTGGTATATAGCAGCGAGCTGCACGGCATAGAGATAGGGGGCGACATGGTCCCCCGCGCCATTGATGAATTACCGGTAGTCAGCATTGCCGCCGCCTGTGCGCAGGGAACAACCACCATTCGGGATGCAGCCGAGTTGCGGGTCAAGGAAACTGACCGCATAGCGGCAATGGGAGCAGTGCTACAGACCTTGGGGGTTCAGTTTGAGATGCAGCCTGATGGAATGACCATCCACGGAAGTGAGCACTTTCGAGGTGGCAAGGTCCAATCGTGTGGAGATCATCGTATCGCAATGAGTGCTGCTGTAGCTGGACTGCGCACCTCAACTGCCTTGGAAATTGAGGACACTGGGTGCACAGCTATCTCATTTCCTGCCTTTTGGGAGTTGCTGCAGCAGGTAGCCACCTCGACGGGGAGTAACTGAAATGGATGCTCGCGCTGGGTATAATTTAAATAACTATTTATGGAATAGACACCTGAGCCATGTCAGATAAAATAATTGTCGCAATAGATGGGCCTTCGGGTTCCGGGAAGAGTACTCTGAGCAAAATGCTTGCCCAGCGGCTGGATTTTGTCAACATCGACACCGGGGCTATGTACCGAACAGTGGCCTTGGCCGCTGCCCGAGCAGGGATAGAATCAGATGATCACCCTGCACTCGAACGCCTGTGTGCCGATTTGCCGATTCGTTTTACGCGCGTTGGTACAAGCGAGAAGGTCTGGCTTGGAGACGAAGATGTCTCTGCCGCTATACGTACTCCAGAGATGAGCCTGCTTTCCTCAGCGGTGTCCGCGTCCCCTGCGGTGCGTAGAGCCATGCTGGCTTTGCAGCGACGCATGGGAGTAAACGGTTGCGGTGCTGGGGTTGTACTCGAAGGACGCGACATTGGCACCGAAGTTTTTCCCAATGCGCAGGTGAAGTTTTATCTGTGTGCCAGCGATGCAGAGCGCGGACGCAGACGTTACGCACAGTTGCGTCAGACCGGGCAGGACGTGACGCTGGAGCAGACCATCGCAGAAGTGCTAGAGCGCGATCATGCGGATAAAAATCGTGAACACGCCCCCTTGAGACAAGCGCACGATGCCATTGTTATCGACTCCACTGCGGTGGACATGGAAGAAATTCTGGAAAAGATGTTGCGCTATGTTCAGTTGGCACAGGGGAAAAAGGTTTAGCCATGGAGATAGTTTTAGCCAAGAGCGCTGGTTTTTGTTTCGGAGTTAAACGCGCCGTTAATATGGCTTTTAAAGCTGCCGAGGAAGATCAGAATATCTGCTCACTGGGGCCACTGATCCACTCACCGCAATTGGTGGAACGCCTTGAGGCTGAAGGTATTTCGGTGATCAATGATATCCACGCGCTGCAGGATCAAAGCGTCATTGTGCGCTCTCACGGCATTACGCGCCAAGAAGAGGAGCACCTGTATGCAAATAGACTTAAAGTGGTGGATGCGACCTGTCCGTTTGTAAAAAAAGCACAGAAGTATGCCGAACTTCTGGGTTCTGAAGGGTACTGCGTTGTTATTGTGGGGGAAAAGGAACACCCTGAAGTGCAGGGAATCTTATCTTACGTGCAGAATGCCGAGGTCTTTGTAGCGGCTGATGTAGAAGCTGCAGCACAACTCCCACTGGGGAAACGGGTCGGCCTAGTGGCGCAGACAACGCAGTCATACGAAAACTTCAGCTCCATAGCACTTAAGCTACTGGAACGCAGCAAGGAGTTGCGCATCTTCAACACTATCTGCGATGCCACGGCAGTAAGACAGCATGAGGCGCGCACCCTTGCCGAAGCCGTAGATGTAATGCTGGTTATAGGTGGGTACAACAGCGCCAACACCAATCGCCTGGCGCGGATATGTAGTGAAATTCAACCTCTGACTTATCACCTTGAAACTGCTGACGAAATTTCTTCAGAATGGTTTGATGGAGTTGAGCGAGTCGGAATTACTGCCGGGGCGTCAACGCCGGAGTGGATAATCCGAGAAGTGTTGTTACGCTTGGGAGAAATACAAAAATAATTATTTTTTTTTTCCTATTGCTGTGCTATGGTCTCTGCTTCCCACGTACTTACAGGGAAACGCTGTAAAAAGCGTGAATTTAATAGGGGGTAAGTTAGTTAAATGACAGAAATCACACAAGCAATGAACGCAGATGAATTCGACATGCTCGGCGATGAGATGGATGACGAGTTCGGAGAAGAAAGTTTCAGGGAGCTGTTCGAGAACAGCCCACAAGGCAACCTCGCTGTTGGTGATGTTGTAGAAGGTACCGTGATTCAGCTGAATCCTGACTCGGTCGTAGTCGATGTCGGCTACAAGTCCGAGGGTGTAATTCCCTTGTCAGAATTTGTTGTAGACGGTAAGCCTGCTCAGCTTGAAGTTGGCGACAAGGTAGATGTCCTGTTTGAACGCGCAGAGAACGAAAGCGGTCTCATTGGACTTTCCAAAGAGAAGGCCGACCGTCAGAAGGTATGGAATTCTCTAGAAGAAGACGCCGTTGTCGACGGAAAAATCGTATCACGCATCAAAGGTGGCCTGTCGGTCGATATCGGGGTCAACGCCTTTTTGCCTGGTTCACAGGTGGATTTGCGGCCGGTGCGCAATCTCGATAAACTGATCGGCGAGACCTTCGAATTCAAGATTATCAAACTCAACAAGCGACGGGGCAACATTGTTCTTTCGCGGCGTGTATTGCTTGAGAATGAGCGTGAAAGCCAGCGTGCAGACACACTCAAGACCCTCGAAGAGGGACAAGTTGTTGAAGGTGTGGTCAAAAATCTTACCGACTACGGTGCATTTATCGACCTCGGTGGTATCGATGGCCTGCTCCATATTACTGACATGTCGTGGGGCCGCGTAACACACCCTTCCGATATTCTTGCCGTTGGTGATGCTATCAACGTCAAGGTGCTCAAATTCGACCGTGAGAAAGAGCGTGTTTCTCTTGGACTCAAACAAACTGCACCCGATCCATGGCTCAGTGTGGCTGAGAAATATCCTGCCAAAGCCAAGGT
>Ga0265295_1004614_pt1 | contig 18384 bp, 17 predicted proteins | sample Munlansysbiofilm_FD_192503 | JGI IMG/M metagenome (GOLD analysis project Ga0265295, IMG submission 192503) | Leachate microbial communities from a municipal landfill in Southern Ontario, Canada - Methane capture system biofilm | ecosystem: Engineered > Solid waste > Landfill > Unclassified ...
TGACAGGGTTGATTCGATCATGCCGGCAGTGCTCTCAGGTGTTGGCTTCAAGTACGTGGTGGATTTCAGGACCTCAGATGAAACAAATTAAAAAAAGGAAAAGAAAATGAGATTAAAATTCAAGTTTGAAATTGGCAAAAGCCTGAACCTGGCCCTTGCCCTGGCGCTGCTCCTTGGCACAACCCTTTTACCCCAGGCCCATGGAGCAGATCCTGGAAAGGTGCGCATATTTGCAGCGGCTTCCACCACCAACGCCATCACGGATATCTCCAACCTGTTTACCGAAAAGAAGATGGGTGCCACCCTGATCTCTTTTGCGTCTTCGTCTACCCTTGCCAAACAGATCGATAAGGGTGCCCCGGCAGACGTCTATCTGTCTGCCAATCCCAAATGGATGGATTTCCTTGAAGAGAAAAACCAGATTGAGCCGGGAACCCGATTTAATATTCTGGGCAATAAAATTGTTCTGATAGCACCCATTAACAGCGATATCAAAATCACCATCGCCCCCGGGATCAACCTGGCAGGCATAATAGGCGAGGATAAACTTGCCATGGGAGACCCGGACCATGTCCCCGTTGGTATTTACGGCAAACAGGCATTGGAATACCTTGGCGAATGGACGACCCTTGCCCCCAAGGTGGCCCGCACAAAGGACGTACGTTCGGCCCTTGCCCTGGTGGAAAGGGGAGAGGCTCCCCTGGGGATTGTCTATTCAACAGATGCGGCGATCTCGAAAAAGGTGAAGGTTGTGGCTGTTTTTCCTGAAGAGACCCATCCTCCCATTACCTATCCCGTGGGCCTGATAGCCGGGAATGCCTCCCCCACAGCCAGGGCCTTTATCGAGTTCCTCAAGACCCCGGAAGCCAGAGCTATCTTTGAGCAGTATGGATTTTCCCTGCGCTGATGGAATTTTTCAAGCTGACACCCCTTGAACTTGAGGCCCTCAAATTGAGCCTCTGGATATCCGGCTGGGCCGTCCTTGCAAGTCTTGGGCCTGGAATTCTTGTCGCCTGGGTCCTTGCCCGGAAGCAATTTCCCGGCAAAGCCCTGGTGGACGGCCTTGTCCATCTTCCCCTGGTGGTGCCCCCTGTTGTAACTGGATACATGCTTTTGCTGCTCATGGGCAAAAGGGGCCTCATCGGAGGCTGGCTCTTTGAGATGACCGGGATCACCTTTGCCTTTAACTGGAAAGGAGCGGCCCTTGCCTCTGCCGTCATGGCCTTTCCCCTTCTTGTGAGGGCGGTGCGGCTCTCCATAGAGGCAGTTGACCAGGGACTTGAACAGGCAGCCAAAACCCTGGGGGCAGGACCGGTGGATCTTTTTTTCACGGTCACCCTGCCCCTGATATTTCCCGGGATCCTTACCGGTATAATACTTGCCTTTGCCCGGAGCCTCAGTGAATTTGGTGCCACCATCACCTTTGTATCGAACATTCCAGGCGAAACCAGAACACTGCCCCTGGCCCTCTTTTCCCTTACCCAGATGCCCGACGGTGAGGCCGGAGCCATGCGCCTCTGCATTATTTCCATTATTGTGGCCCTGATCGCCCTCACCACCTCTGAAATACTTGCAAAACGCATGGAACGACGCATCAAAGGTGAGGTCTGACAGCATGCTTGACATCCATCTTAAAAAGAACTATGGCAACTTCACAGTAGAGACGGCCTTTACCTCCGAAGGACACGGGGTAACGGCACTTTTTGGCCATTCAGGATCTGGAAAAACCTCGATCATCAATATGATTGCAGGGCTTGTCCAACCGGATCAAGGCCGCATCGTTATCGATGATCGCTGCGTGTTTGACAGGGCAAAGGGGATCAACCTCAAGCCTGAAAAACGGCGGTTCGGCTATGTTTTCCAGGATGGGCGGCTCTTTCCCCATCTCTCCATCCGCTCTAACCTTGTCTATGGCATGCGACGGGTAAAGCCCGGCGATCGATACATTCAGTTTGACCAGGTGGTGGACCTTCTGGGCATAGAACCCCTGCTGGAACGCCACCCGGCCACCCTTTCGGGCGGTGAAAAACAGAGGGTGGCCATTGGCCGTTCCCTCCTCACAAGCCCTGAACTGCTGCTCATGGACGAACCCCTGGCATCCCTTGATGTGGCCCGCAAAAAAGAGGTACTGCCCTTTATTGGACGACTCTCGTCTGAACTCAGCGTTCCCATTCTCTACGTGAGCCATTCCATGGACGAAATTTTCAACCTGGCAGACACCCTTGTCTTTCTATCCCAGGGAAAAACCATGGCTGTTGACAGCCTTGAGACGGTCACAGCGCGGCCTGACTTCCAGCAGATCGCAGGTCCCATGGAGTCGGGTGTGGTGCTCTCCACCCTGGTTCAAGGCCATGACTCTGAACGGGGTCTAACCCGCATGGAATTTCCAGGCGGAGTGCTGAAAGTTCCAACCATGGGAGCAGCCGTTGGCCAGAAGGTACGCATCCGAATCCATTCCAGGGATGTGGCGGTTTCCCTTAAAAGACCCAGTCAAACAAGCTTTCAAAACATCTTCCCCACAACCGTGACAGAGGTCGTTAAGGCCCGGAATGGCGACGACCTGGTTGACGTGAGCATCAATGTGGGATCAACGGCGGACTTACCAACGGGATCGCTGGTAAGACCACCAGGGTGTTCTTCAATTATTATTTCAACCATCACCCGCAATGCCCTCCGGGAGCTTGATTTAAAACCGGGCATGCAGATATTTGCCATGATCAAAGCGGTCTCGATCTGCTCCGGGAACTTCTAAAAGCTGAGGGCAAGTGCTGCACCAAAGGTCCTGTCTGTCATGGGATACCCCTGGCTGTTCGAGTACTCCTCGTCAAACAGATTATTAATAAAAAGCTTCAAGGTTCCCTTTTTCAGGTGATACCGGTCTTTGAACAGCTGCTGCTCCACGGCAAAATCAAACACATGATAGCTGTCAAGGGCAACCTCATTGACATAGAGGTTGCCTGGATCATCCCCGATCATGCCGATTACCTGCTGAACCTGCCTGTCCTGGAATTTGAAATCCACAAGGATCAGGGTGTTTTCAAATAGATTATACTGAACCCCGGCATTTAAGCGGTGTTTGGCCCTGTCGCTTAAATCCTCATCTGCCCACTCTTCCGGGCCTCCGTTGTGTGGACCTTTATACTTCCACTCGTTAAAGGAATAACTCAGGTAAAAGTATAGATTGTCCATAATATTGCCGTTGACCTCAACATCCACACCCTTTTTCTGGACATCCTCCAATTCCACCATTCGCCTTCCCCAGATGGCATCCTTGAAAAAATCCGTGTTTGCATTTGCCCAGATGCCGTAGTCCTTGAACTTGTACAGGGAAAAATCCACGTTAAGGGCGATATTCTTCCACAGCCTTCTTGTAAAAATCAGATCATACCCGACACCATGGGTGGGATCCACCTCAACACCAGATCCCCAGCTGCAAACCTCACAGTAATCCCTTGGGGACCATATTTTGCTCACCCCAAGGGATAGAGATGTGTCTCTCAGGCAGGAGGCAAGGTCATCCATACGATAGGTCAGGAGGGATTTGGGAACAAACTGGTCGTAGTTTCGCTTGACAAGCTTTTCCTGATGGGACGGATCTTTGAATGTACCTCCGGGATATTTTGCAGAGTCATCCCACCAGTTGTCCCACCAGACATCTATATTTTCATACCGAACCCCTGCGGTAAGCGACAGCCTTGGAATGATCTGCCACTTATCCTGGATATATCCCGCCCAGGTCTCAACGAGCTTTTCTGAATATTTTTGAAAAAGATGTGCAGTATCCATGCCGATAGTAATCTCGTGGTTGTCGGATATTTTGAACTCATTCTTTGCAAGGGCGCCGTAGGAGACGTAGTTGGTTGTATAGTCGCTATAGTCAAACCCGTCCCGGTGATAGGCCTGGCCTTCGTCCGTGTAATAAGCGCCCAGGATCCACCTGCCCATGGGTGAGGGCTGGGTAAAATCAAGCCTTAGGGAATGACCGTCATAGTCCCTTTTACTGTTGTCATCGGCGTTGTGCCATCTTGGGGAAACATCCTTTATCAATACCACGGGATAGGAGCTGTCATAGTTCTTCTGAACCGGATCGTTGGCGCTGGGAATCTCCCGCTCAAGATCACCATAGGTTCCTGTCAAACGCAGATATCCGTCAGAGGGCAGCCTGTAACCAAGCCAGCCTGTAACCGTGTCCATGTCCGCCCCACTGTTTCTCAAATATCCGTCCGTGTGGTAATTTTCATAGCTAAAACCCAGGTTAAGACCCTTGTTTCCCCCCTGGAAATCCACCCTTTGCCCCCTGGTGTTGTAACTCCTGAAACTTGTCGAAATATTGCCCTCCAATTGGGGTTCCTCGTAATAGACAGGTTCTTTGATTTTAAAGTTAAGAACCCCGCCATAGCTCTTACCATCGTAAAGGGCCGAATGGGGGCCCGACAGAATTTCAATGCTGTCAACAAGGGAAAGGGGTATCATGCCAAAATCCACATAATGCCCTCCCCAGAATCCGCCTGTCTTTTGAACCACCAGACCATCCATAGACACCAGGAACTGGCGGATGTCAAACCCCCTCATCTGGATGCTGTCAGATTCGGGCACCAGGTCACTCTCCCCCCTGAAATCAATCATTGCACGATCCTTCAGGATATCCAGCACATTGGCTGGCTGGCCTGCAATGTTGTAATCCTCCATGAAAACCTCCGTTCTGGTGGGGGCAAGCTGAACATTCTGGGCAGTGACCCTTATCTCCTCGATTACAAAAGGCCTTTCCGGCTCCAGGCTACCCCCCTCCTGTTCACCGGCAAAGCCCGCCCGGTTCATGGCGAGCAGCAAGAACAGCACAAACACGATCCTTTTTTTCATCTGCAGCATCTCCTTTCTGGTAAAGTATTTTCAGATTAAAAACAGGCTGTTTTAAACCCGACCGATAATTCAAAACAAAAAAGGCCACGAAGAACCACCCTTAGCTTTAAGGATGGTGACCTTCGTGGCCTTTTTACATATTTTAACTTTCAATCTACCGCGGTTGCGGTTTTTTAATTGAATTTCACTCTTTGCTGTGTCTGTTAGAAGATGCGGCTTCTGCCACACTGCTTTTTTCTAACGCCACAACAAATAGAGGATGAATTTATGGATGTCAAGCTTTTTCAATCTAACCGTAAGAATATCGACATTAGAATTGTTGGCTGTTGACATCCTTGAATGGATTCCATATTTTCATAGGTTTGATAACCACAGGCTATTTCAGCCAGAACAGTATAAACCAACATGGTCAGGAGCCTTTCTCGTCAGGGGGGACAGGTTATGACCATTGCCGGACATCAGGGGACAACGTAAGAGTCATGCTTAAAATTTCAAACAGCATCACAATTCCCGCCTCAGAAATAGAGATGACCGCTGTCCGGTCCCAGGGTGCGGGGGGCCAGAACGTCAACAAGGTTGCCTCTGCCATTCACCTCAGGTTTGACATCCGTGCCTCATCCCTGCCCGGGATTTACAAGGAACGGCTGCTGGAGCTTAAAGACCACAGAATAACCAACGAGGGCGTCATCATCATCAAGTCCCAGGAGCACCGCAGCCAGGAAATGAACCGGGAAGCATCCCTTGCAAGACTTGCAGCTCTGATTAACCGCTCCATGATCACCCCTAAAAAACGGCGCAAAACACGTCCCACGGCCGGGTCAAAGCAACGCCGCCTGGAGGGCAAGACCAGAAGAGCCAGGATAAAAAAACTGAGGGGCAGGGTACGCAATCACGACCTCTAGGCTTCAAAAGGATGCTGCATCCCCTTACCATGGCCCCATCAACGCACAATATCAAACACCCCTGGAAAAACTAGACAGGCTTGCCAGGGGGAGACTAGGGGCACCTCCTAAAAATGATGCAGCAGCACGGCAATGTGATCAACCCAAATATCAACAAAGCTATCATACTCTGCCGTCCCTTTTAGAATCGGAACGCATTGAATACCTGCCTTTGTTAAGACAGATTTCCAGGACTCCTCTTCATCTCCGGCCATATCATTTTTAGCATGATCACCTGCAACCGACATAAGCGGCATTAGCCAGGCTTTTTTGAGATTTTTTTTCTGTAAAAATCCCTGAATCAAATCAATTTCAGGATATCCTTCAACAGTTCCCACAAAGATATTGGGATCTTTGAGTTGGAGCTGGAACATCAAAGCGGCATAAAAGGCATTGGCCGGATGATGGGTACCATGCCCCATTAACACAATTGCCTCCTCTTTTTTTCTTTCTTTGGGGATGGTCGCTAAAACAGCATCAACGGTTCGTTCCATATCCTGTTGTGTTGCCATCAAAGGATAGCCTAAGAGAATTCTTTGGAACCTCCCCATTACCTTATAGCCATCGATGGTTTTCTTTAAATCATCGTATTCAGCACCCAGGATGGTGTGAAGGGACTGAACCGCTACATGGGTATACTTTTGATCCATCATTTTAGCCAAAGCCACTTCAGGAGAGTCCAGATTTCTTCCCTGTTTAGCAAGCTTTTCACGGATAATATGGGATGTATACGCCCAGTGAACTGGAATCCCCGGAAACTTAGCCTTAACCCGGTCATCAATTTTTTCAAAAGAAACCTGTGCAGATGCTTCGCTGGAACCAAAAGCCACCAAAAGAATACCCGCTTTTTTGTCCTGTTCCTGTCCATGGCCTGCAGATGCATAGCTATAGGGAACAGAAAAAAACAGAGCTGTGATTACCAGAATAAAAAGCCATTTCGTTTGTTTCATTTTTTCTCCTTGATACCATTTAGCGTGAATCAGATGGTTTTTCCTGCCAGCCTTCCCGCCAGGGCAACACAGTAAAATCAACCCGTCCCATGCAAAAAAAAATCCTGACCAATCAAATAGTGATCGGTCAGGATATCGTTTTTTATCCATTCGCCAGAGGGTATGTTTTTTCCGTAAACATAACCCTTTAAATATTTCCAGGCAGGTCTTCTGACTTTCGGTTCAACCTAATAACTGCGCCTTCCCGGCCAAATGACCAGTGGCATGTTTGCAGGGTTCGTCTCCGAATACAGCGGCGGGTCCGTCCCTGACTTTCACAGGGTTCCCTTTTAAGCCCTCTCTAAAAGGCGCCTGAATTCAGTAACTTTATTCTAAAGATCAAACTAAATGTCAAGGATTATCTGTATAACCGGCATCTCCTTACGAAAACAGCGAACGATGAAACTCGACAGCAGTCGTAGGCTGGGTTTCGCTGCGCTCTACCCAACCGACAATGCCAGCTATTCTAATTATGGGATGTCAGCGTTGGGGACACCGGCTGCTGTCTATAGAGGACTATAAGGGAGAGTCAAAATGAGAACTGCTGTGTAATCACTTTATATCTTGACTTATGAAACCATATATATATTATAAAAAAACAACTCAGGTGCATATATGCATAATAGGGAACTTCGTTAAAATCGGAGACGGGCCCGCCGCTGTAAACGGGGACGAACGCTTCATGTTGTCACTGCTTTTTTTTAAAAGCGGGAAGGCGAAGTTATTAGATTGATCCGTAAGTCAGAAGACCTGCCTGAATAAATGAATAATGATACATCCTCTGGACTAGGGAGTATCATAATAATTGAGGATTAAAAACGTAATCCCTGGACAGATAAAGCTGTCCGGGGATTTTTGTTTTTTAAAGCATCAGGAGATGCAGCAGAACAGTGGCACAAAGAATTAAAACATCATTGTATAGACACACAGCTTGGAAGCTTCTCCTTCTTCTGGCCGTTCTTGCAGTTGCCATTCTCATTTCTGCCGGTATGGGATATCTGAAAATAGGTTTTTATGATGTGGTGAACATCATTGTCGCATCGGTCACGGGAAACAGCGAAAGAATAAAAGATCTGGAGGAGGTATTCCGTGTTGTTGTGATGGATGTGAGGCTCCCGAGAATTTTAAGTGCGGTTATGGTTGGTGCAGGACTTGCCGTTTCAGGCTGTGTGTACCAGGGTATCCTGTTAAATCCCCTGGCAGATCCCTATACGCTTGGAATCTCTGCAGGGGCCGCCTTTGGGGCTTCACTGGCCTTTTTGTTTTTTCCGGAAGCAGGCCTTTACGCAATCCCCTGTTTTGCCTTTTCAGGTGCCGTTGTTACCCTTTTTGTTGTGGCCTGGCTTTCTTCAGGCAAGACTTTTTCCCGGGACGGGCTTTCCTCAAACAGTTTGATTCTTTCCGGTATTATTGTAGGTTCCATCCTTTCCGCCGGTATCAGTTTTCTAAAATACATTGCCGATGAAGAGGTTTCGGTGATTATTTTCTGGCTCATGGGAAGCTTTGCATCCAAAACCTGGACAGATGTATGGATTTTGCTGATGATCGTATCAATGGGCTCTTTGATCGTCTATTTTTATTCCCGGGATCTGAATGTGATAGCCCTTGGAGGCAGGATGGCTTCCACCCTTGGAATCAACACAGGAAGGGTCACCATGATTCTTCTCATTACCTCCTCCCTGGTTGCGGCTGTGTGTGTTTCCGTATCGGGCATTATCGGTTTTGTGGGGCTCCTGGTTCCCCATATGATACGCAGCATGACAGGTCCGGACAATACACGCCTGATACCTGTTTCCCTTGTTGCCGGCGGGATTCTCCTGGTGACGGCTGATACCATCACCAGGGCGGTACTGCCTGTTGAGGTTCCCATTGGTGTTCTGACGGCCCTGATCGGCGGTCCTTTCTTCTGTTATGTGTTTCGCAGGAATCATTTAAGGAACAGGGGAAAATAGGTATGGTATACGCCATTGACAACATCTCTTTTGCCTATGATTCGTTTAATATCCTGGAAGGGATTTCCACTCAACTGACAAAGGGTTCTTTCTATGGAATCCTGGGCCCCAACGGATGCGGGAAAACCACCTTTCTCGATCTTCTGATTCGGCATAAAAAACCGAATTCTGGCCGTATCACATTTTCAGGAACAGATCTTTCCAAAATCAGCAGAAAACAGCTCGCCCGTAAAGTTGCCCTGGTTTCCCAGGATTTTTACATCAATTTTCCCTACACAGTCAGGGAGGTGGTGATCATGGGACGGTATCCCTATATATCCCGGTTTTCATCCCCCTCGTCTAAGGATCTCGACCGAGTGGACAGCATCATGGAAAAAACCGGGGTGGAACGATTATCAGACAATTTTATTACAGAACTGTCGGGCGGGGAAAGACAACGGGTGGTATTCGCAAGAGCCCTTGTCCAGGATACTGATGTGATAATTTTAGATGAGGCAACCTCCAATCTTGATATCCGGCACACCATTGATCTGCTTGATATCGTGAGAAAAAGGGTGGATCAGAAAAAACTCACGGTGATATCCGTTTTTCAGGATATTAACCTGGCGGCCAGGTATTGTGACCGATTGGTTTTTCTTTGGAACGGCACCATCCTGGCCCAGGGAAAAACAGAAGAGATGGTCAACAAAGGTTTGATTAAAAAAGTGTTTGATGTGGAATCTGAAATCCGTTTTGAACCCCTGTACAATGCAAGCCAGGTGATCTTTAAAAGGGGAGCCCATGAAACGCTTTAAAAATTATTTCCTTGTTTTATTTTTTTTCTTTTCTGCCATTGCGGTACATGCCGGTGATGAAGGCTCCTTTTATATGATAGAGAAGAAGACCCTCGTGGATCAGAAGGGAAGACATGTGACGATCGATAAACCCTTTCAGCGGATCATCTCTCTTTATGGAGCACATACGGAAAATCTTTTCTATCTCGGACTTGACCGGGAGATTATCGGGGTGACACAGGCTGACAATTATCCGGAGCGAGTATCGAGTAAAAAGGTGTTTTCCCAAAGGGATGATCCGGAAAAATACCTGGTGGAAAAACCCGATCTCGTCCTGATCAGGCCCATGCTTGACAGGGGTTATGCCCGGCTGTTTGACCGGCTTGAAAAAAGCGGGATCACCGTTATATCCCTTCAACCCAAAGATATTGAAGAGATGTTCCGGTATTGGGAGATTCTTGGGATCCTTACGGGCAGACAAAAAGAATCCAGGTTGATGATAGAAAAGTTCAAGCAGTCCGTGGATGCGTACCGCCGGATTACCAGTGATGTGGAAGATCGGTATAATGTCTATTTTGAGGCCATTCACACGAAAATGAAAACCTTTACCCGGGGTGCCATGGCCGATTTTGTTCTCACTGCATCAGGTGGAATAAATGTGGCGGATGACGGGTCCCCCTCCCGGGGAACCAATATTGCCATTTATGGAAAAGAGAGGATACTGTCCAAGGCTTCGCAGATCGATGTGTTTATCTCCCAGAAAGGAGCCATGAACAGGGTTAGTTTGGAGATGATCAAAAATGAACCAGGCTTTCATATCATCAAGGCCATCCAGAACGACCGGGTGTTTATCCTAGATGAGAAGATCGTATCCCGCCCCACCATGCGCCTTCTCTGGGGAATATCGGAGATTGGAAATTACCTTTATCCCGATCTTTTTAAAGGGATAGGAATCAAACAGTAAAGGAAACCTCTGGACAAAAATGAATGCAGACCAAATAAATAGTGGAAACGGGTTGATTATAGCCGGCACCAACAGCGGGTGTGGAAAAACAACCGTCTCCCTGGCCCTGATGGCCTGGCTCACCGGGAAAGGATATCATGTCTCCCCCTTTAAGGTAGGGCCGGATTTTATCGACCCCGGTCACCACACAAGGATAACTGGAAACAAAAGCAGAAACCTGGATGGATGGATGCTGGACAAGGTCTACAACCGCAAAACGTTTGCAAAAGGCACAAAAGGTTTCCATATCTCCATTGTTGAAGGGGTTATGGGCCTTTTTGACGGCTTCAGTGGAAAAGACGAGGCCGGTTCCACAGCGCAAATGGCAAAGTGGCTGGGACTTCCCATCGTTCTGGTGGTCAATGCCCAGAGCATGGCCCGAAGTGCGGCAGCCCTTGTGCAGGGGTTTGAAAATTTTGACCCGGAGCTCAGCTTTGCCGGGGTGATTTTCAACAAACTGGGCTCTGTAAATCATCTTCGCTATCTGAAAGAAGCCATGGAGGGGAATGTCCGGATGCCCTGCCTTGGAGGCATTCTCCGAGATCAAAACATTGAAATTCCCGAACGTCATTTAGGGCTTGTTACAGAAGATGAGCATCAGCTTTCAGGGTCTGACATGGACCGGTTATCAAATATTATTGAAAGCAGTATTGATACGGAAAAACTTTTTAAGGGAATCGGTACGTCATTAAAAAGAAATGTGGGGAAAAAAGAGAAGAACCCCAGGGTAAAAATAGGTGTGGCACGTGATAAGGCGTTCTGTTTTTATTATCAGGACAACCTTGATCTTCTTGAAAAAAAGGGTGCCGAGCTGGTTTATTTTTCCCCTGTGTCAGACCAAAATCTGCCCAAAGGAATCCAGGCAATCTACCTGGGGGGCGGGTATCCTGAGGTATTTGCAGGTCCCTTATCGGAAAACCAAACCATGCTGGCAGATATGAAAAAAGCAAGCCTAGGCGGGATGCCCATTTATGCAGAATGCGGGGGATTCATGTACCTTTGCCGCAGCATCACGGATCACGGGGATCACTATCATAAAATGTCAGGGTGCTTTCCCTTTGAAACAAAGATGCTGAAGGGAAGAAAGGCACTGGGCTACAGAGAAATTACATTATCAGGGGATTCAATTATAGGGAAAAAAGGGTGGGTTGTCCGTGGTCATGAATTTCATTATTCCGAAATTGATAACAGGGCACAGCAATCTGAGGTGAAACAGATATATACGGTAAGTCCAAGAGCTGGTGTAAATCTCGTGCAGGAGGGCTACCAAAAGGGAAACACCCTTGGCAGTTATATTCATCTCCATTTTGGAAGTAATCCTGAAGTTTGCAGCCATTTAATCAGATCTGCTGTTACATATAAGCGTAAAGGAGAATCATGAAACCCGAAGAAATAGAAAAATTGAGCTTTTCCATCATTGATGAAGAAGCCGGCAGCCATGGATTTAAAAGGGAAGAGTGGAACATTGTACGACGGATGATTCATACATCTGCTGATTTTGAGTATATCCATTCCATCCGGTTTTCAGGTGATCCCATTGCAGTTGGTATAAAAGCCATACAAGCCGGAAAAAATATCATTACAGACACACAGATGGCACTAGCGGGTATCCGAAAAAAAAGTATTGAACATTTCGGAGGCAGCGTATCCTGCCTGATCAGCGACAGGGATGTTGCGGCTAAAGCAAGAGAAGAAGGAACCACACGTGCCCGCATGGCAGTGGACCTGTCAATGGATGCACTGGAGGGTGGAATTTATGCCGTTGGAAATGCACCCACCGCACTTTTAAGATTAATTGAGCTGATCAATGGGGATAGAATTAAACCTGCGTTGATCCTTGGATTTCCAGTTGGATTTGTAAATGCTGCGGAATCAAAGGCTCTTCTTGCTGAAACAGATATTCCTTTTATAACCAATGAAGGCAGAAAAGGCGGATCAAATATTGCGGCAAGCGTTGTGAATGCCCTTATTATACTCGCCGAGGAAACAAGGTAATTAAATGGGGAAAAAACCAGGAACCCTGTATGGAATTGGGGTTGGACCGGGAGACCCGGATCTTCTTACAATCAAAGCGGTTAATATTCTGAAAAAAGTGGATGTTGTATTTGCTGCATCGTCCATAAAAAACACGCATAGTCTGGCGGTTGAGATTGCACGACCCCATATTTCAGAGAATACCGATGTGAAGGCACTCTCCTTTCAGATGTCGAACAATGAGGCAGAACGCGAAAAACTCTGGGAGCAGAATGCCGATGCTATCATGTCGGAACTTCAGGGGGGAAAATCTGTGGCGTTTCTTACACTGGGGGATTCTCTCACCTATTCTACATTTGGATACCTTCTGAAAATCATCAATAAAAAGGCTCCCCAAATCAACATTGTCTCTGTTCCGGGTATCACCTCCTATCAGGCGGCGGCCGCACGGATCAACACCCCTCTTGTGGAGGGGGATGAGTCCCTTTTGATTACATCGGGTGCCCGGGGGGGCGATGAACTTCGAAAATACGGAGTATCTGCGGATAATGTAGTGCTCCTGAAAGCCTACAAAAACATTGCAGATATCAATTCCGCCCTGAAGGATGCCAACCTTTTAGAAAATAGTATCGGTATCTCCCGATGCGGAAGAAAGGATGAGGAAATTGTCCGGGATGTCACTGCATTTGAAAAACGAAAGCCGGATTACTGGACGCTTGTCATTGCCAAGAGAAACAAGGTGTGTGATCAATGAAACAAAGAAAGGTAAAACCTGACTACCGGGGGCTTGTGATATCCCTGGTTATCTCGGTTATCATTCTTTTATGGGGAATTTATCTTGTTGAATCTCTGACCTTTGTTACAATTGTTAAACGGCTTTTTATTCCCCTGGTCCGGCTGCTGGTCTTCATAACCCTGGGCCTTGCATTGGGCCAGTACCTGGAACTGTCAGGGCTGACAACAAAACTATCCATTCTGGCCAGACCTCTTTTCAGGTTTGGTAAACTTGGGGACAGATGTGGAAGCGCTTTCACCGCAGCGTTTGTTTCTGGTGTTGCAGCCAATGGCATGCTGCTGGAATTTTATCAGGATGGGAAGATTTCTAAAAAACAGGTCTACCTGACCAACTTTGTCAATCACCTGCCGGCTTATTTCCTGCATCTGCCCACTACATTTTTTATTGTTCTTCCCCTGACCGGTGCGGCAGGGTTGATCTACTTTTGTATCACACTCCTGGCAACACTTCTGAGGGTTTTTCTGTTTCTTTTATACGGGCACCTGTTCCTTGCTCAGCCCGAAGAGTATGGTTTGCACCCTCCGAAAACAGAAAAAGCCGCCAAAGAAAAAAGAGCGATATGGCAGAGCATTAGAAAGAAACTTTTCGGCAGGATCATCAAGGTGTTTATTTGGATATTTCCGATCTATATTTTTATTTATGTGGTCAATGCGGCAGGCCTGTTCAAGTTTTTGAATTCAGCCCTTTCCGGATTTATTGTTACACGGGTCGTACCTGTGGAATCCCTGTCGGTTGTGATTTTAAGTTTTATGGCTGAATTTACATCGGGTTTTGCCGCTGCAGGAGCCCTTCTTGATTCAGGAGTAATCACCGTAAAACAGACAGTGATTGCTCTTTTGACAGGAAATATAGTTGCGTTTCCCATCCGGGCCATCCGGCACCAGCTGCCCAGGTATATTGGTATTTTTTCGCCAAAGATGGGAACAGGCATGCTGCTGGCGGGACAGTTTTTCAGGATATTAAGCATTATTTTTCTAGGAGTTTGTTATTATCTTCTATTTTAAAGCAGGAAAGAAACAGGAAGAATCAGGGTGACAAAAAAAGAAAAAAAACTTGCGTCAGGATATACAACCGGAGCCTCTGCTGCTGCTGCGGTCAAAGGAGCTGTATACCTGCTGGTTCACAACAAAAAGAAGAGCTTTGTTACCATTCCCTTCTTAGGTGAAGGATCGGTTGACATTCAGATTTTCTCACTGAAAGAAAAACATGGCCATGTCCTCTGTTCTGTTATCAAGGATGCAGGGGATGATCCGGACATCACAAACAGAGCTGAAATTGGTGCAGCCGTATCCATCTGCGAGTCAGATAGAAGTAAAATTATAATCCGGGGTGGAAGGGGAGTCGGCCGGGTGACCAGGCCCGGCCTGGAAGTTCCTCCAGGAGAACCTGCCATTAATCCCGGCCCCAGGAAAATGATCCAGCAGGCGGTTCAGGATGTGATTGAAAACTTTGAGGATAAAAAATGGACCGTAGATATTGAAATTTTTGTTCCCCGGGGCGAAATTCTGGCAAAAAAAACTCTAAATGCAAGGCTCGGCATCATCAGGGGAATTTCGATTCTTGGGACAACTGGTGTTGTCAGACCCATGTCCCATGAGGCGTATATTGCCACCATCCAAAGCTCTCTTTCCGTGGCGGCAGCCGTTGGAGTCCGGACTCTATATTTTACAACCGGCAGGAGAAGCGAACGATTTGCAGAGGCAATTTTTACATCAGCCCCCAAAGAGGCCTTTGTACAGATAGGAGATTTTTTTGGCAAGTCTTTGGAGATGGTTTCTGAAATGGCCTTTGAACAGGTTGTATTCGTGGTTTTCTTTGGCAAGGCGGTAAAGATGGCCCAGGGTGTCTATCATACCCATGCTGCAAAATCGAACCTCAGCCTGGATCAGCTCTCCTGCTGGACCTATGCGAAAACAAGGGATGCAGCACTTTCTGATAAAATCAAACAGTCCAACACGGCCCGGGAAGCTTTTTTTCTCCTGGAGAAAAATCACAGGGATGTCATTCAAGATATCAGCAAAAAAATTGTGTGGTCAGCAGCATCTTATACGTCGCCTCATATCCGCCTGAAATCCGTTATTCTGGCTTTCGAGGGTGGGGTCGCAGCGGAAGTAGACCTCAAGGCAAGGAGTGGTGTCGCATGAACAGAGTATCGGTTATCGGACTGGGAATGAGCTGGCAGGATCTGACGGATCGACATTTGACGATTATCAGCCAGTCGGATGTCCTCATGGGAGGTGTTCGCCACCTCGCCTTATTTCCTGATTTTGCGGGTGAAAAAATTGAGATCTCCAATAATTTAAAAGAAATTGCCGCCTTTATTCTGAAGCATCAGGCTTCCCGTAAAATTACTGTTGTGGCATCGGGGGACCCGCTTTTTTACGGAATAGGCGGGTATCTATCCCGGAAAATAGGCAGGGACAAGATAACGGTCTATCCCAATGTCTCAACCGTTGCAGCGGCCTTTGGGCGCCTGGGTGAATCCTGGCAGGATGCCGAGCTGATCAGTCTCCATGGAAGAAAGTTAACATCGGCCCACCTTGAAAGGATCCGGAACTGCCAGAAAGCGGCGGTTCTGACGGACGGCACCCGAACACCTGCATGGATTCAATCCAAGCTCAGACAGGCCGGCATCCATGGATTTACGACCTGTGTACTGGAAAAAATTGGTGGAAAAGATGAAACCATAACCTGGATTACAGGGGATGATTTATGTGAAAGGGATTTTTCAGATCCAAATATCGTTATTCTCTTAAAGGAAAAAAAAGAGACAAAAAAACCCCTGGAGGAAACCCGGATAAATATCGGTATGCCGGAAACCCTGTTCCACCATGAAAAGGGACTGATCACAAAACCGGAAGTCAGGGCAGTGTCCCTTTCCAAATTGAAGTTGATGAGCGATCATATCCTCTGGGACCTCGGTGCCGGCAGCGGTTCCATTTCCATTGAGGCCCATTGTTTTATCAAGACCGGGCAGATCATTGCCGTGGAAAAAAACCGGAACCGAATCAAGGATATTGAAGCAAATAAACGTAAGTTCAACGTTGATATCCTCAAGGTTGTTCATGCAGAGCTTCCGGACGGCCTGGAAAACTTACCAGTTCCTGAAAGGGTCTTTATCGGGGGGGGAGGTAAAAACCTTGCTGAACTTATTGAACGGTCTGCTTCTTTCATGAAAAAAGGGGGAAGAATGGTTGTGAATACCGTGCTTTTAGGCAGCGTATCATCGGTTCTTGAAAAACTGGAAGAGTTAAATTTCAACACTGAAATTGTACAGCTTCAGGTGAGCCGCGGTCACCCCATGCCGTGGAATTTAATGCTGAAAGGCCAGAACCCTGTTTTTATAATATCCGGAGAAAAAAGATGACAAATGTAAAAAAAACAAAGGAAAACCCGGTTCTTTTTACCGGAGCGGGTCCGGGTGATCCGGATTTGATCACCGTTAAGGGAATGAAGGCTCTGAACGAGGCGGATCTTGTGGTCTATGCAGGATCCCTGGTGCCTGAGGCGGTCCTCAAGTGGGCAAAAAAAGCAGCGTGTATCGACAGTGCGCCCCTTCACCTGGATGAAATTACCGGCATGATGAAAGCGGCATATAATAAAGGGGAAAAAGTCGTCCGGCTTCATACGGGGGATCCCTCACTTTACGGTGCGATTTTTGAACAGATGGCGGAACTTGCAAAAGAAAAGATTCCCTACAGGGTAATACCGGGTGTCACTGCAGCTTTTGCCGCAGCTGCAGGACTCGGTATCGAGTACACCCTGCCTGAAATCACACAGACCCTGATTCTGACACGAATGGCAGGCCGAACCCCGGTTCCTGAATCTGAAACCCTGGAAAGGCTTGCAGCCCATGGTGCTTCCATGGCGATCTATCTTAGCATCACCCTTGTTTCAAAGGTTCAGGAGATCCTGGTGAGCTCCTATGGAGAGGAGTTTGTCTGTGCCATCGCATTCAAGGTCAGCCACCCTGAAGAACGGTTTATCTGCGTGCCTTTGAAAGAGCTTGCCCAAACCGTGAAACGGGAAAAAATCAAGAGCCAGGCATTGATTGTGGTGTCAAAGTCACTCAATACGGATAAGGCCGGTATGATCTATAAATCAAAGCTTTATGATAAATCCTTCAGCCATGAATATAGAAAATAAAACAGCCGTCTGGGTCTTGACCCGGGGAGGGATAACCCTTTCCAAAAAGTTGAAACAAAAAAAAACCGGCGTTGTTTTTTTTGTTTCAGATCGATTTGAGAGTGAAATCTGTGATGTCCCCTTTTCATCCCTGCGGGAATGTGTGCAAGAAAATTTCACCAGATACCCGCATCATCTCTTTATCATGGCCACAGGCATTGTCATTCGGGTGATTGCCGATCATATCAGGCATAAGACCGTTGACCCTGCTGTGGTTTCCATGGACGATACCGGGCGGTATGTCATCTCCCTTTTATCGGGCCATCTTGGCGGAGCAAATCGGCTGGCTATAGAAATTGCAGACCTGACAGGTGCCGAACCTGTCCTGTCAACAGCCACCGACTTAAACCGGGTTCCTGCCATTGATATGATTGCCCAGGAAAAAGGTCTTAAAATCGAAAATCCAGAGATGATCAAAAAAATAAACATGGCATTTCTGGAAAGGGAGAAAATCCGGTTTCATGACCCCTTGGGCCTGTTCGCCGATTTGTCCGGTTCCTTCGATTTCTTTAAAAACCTTCCGGATTGTTTTACAGGTGAAACCGGTGAATGTGATTACTGTGTTATGATTGATGATGTGATTTGTGAGGATGATCACTGTTTAAGGTTGAGGCCTTCCACCCTCTGTGTGGGTGTAGGCTGCAACCGGGGAACGCCGGAATCTGAAATCATGGATCTTTTAAAGGATGTGTTTAAACAAAATGCGCTTTCAATGCTAGCTATCCGGCACATCGCAACCATTGATATTAAAAAAGATGAGCAGGGGATTTTGAAACTCTCAGAGTCCCTGAATGTTCCCGTTGTTTTCTTTGAAAACCGGGAACTTAATACCGTTAAAAATGTAAAGAATATTTCTCAGATCGTAGAAAAACATACAGGAGCAAAAAGCGTATGCGAAGCAGCGGCAATTC
>Ga0265295_1004615_pt1 | contig 18383 bp, 12 predicted proteins | sample Munlansysbiofilm_FD_192503 | JGI IMG/M metagenome (GOLD analysis project Ga0265295, IMG submission 192503) | Leachate microbial communities from a municipal landfill in Southern Ontario, Canada - Methane capture system biofilm | ecosystem: Engineered > Solid waste > Landfill > Unclassified ...
ATTTTTCAAAAGGAGTTACGATGAAGTTTTTACATGTCTTGTGTATGGCAGCACTGATCAGTGCCTCTTCGTTAATGGCAAAACCGACGATTGCCATTTTAGCAACCGGCGGAACGATCGCGGGGGCGGGAACGTCGGAGCTCAAAAGCTCGTATTCCGCCGGTGCCGTGACGGTCGATAAATTACTCGCCGCCGTTCCCGCTATCAACGATATGGCAACGATCAAAGGCGAGCAAATCTCTAGCATCGGTTCGCAAGAAATGACGAACCAAGTGTGGCTAAAACTCGCCAAACGCGTCAACGAACTTTTGGCACAACCGGATATCGACGGTGTGGTCATTACGCACGGAACCGATACGGTCGAGGAGACTTCGTACTTTCTCGATTTGACGGTCAAAAGCAAGAAACCGGTCGTTTTTGTAGCGGCGATGCGCTCTTCAACGTCGATGAGTGCGGACGGTCCGATGAACCTTTTCAATGCGGTTAATGTTGCGATTAACAAAGAGACCGTCGGTAAAGGCGTCGTCGTCGTGATGAACGATGAAATCCACAGCGCACGTGAAGTCACCAAAGTCAACACTAGTTCCGTCAATGCATTTGCCTCTCCAAACAGCGGCAAAATCGGCACGGTTTACTACGGTAACGTCGAATACTACATGCAACCGACCCGAAAGCATACCGTTGCCTCCGAATTTGATGTTAGCAAATTGGAAGACTTACCGCGCGTCGACATCGTTTACGCCCATCCGAACGATACGGACGTCATGGTTAAAGCAGCCATTGCGGCAGGGGCTAAAGGCATCATTCATGCCGGTATGGGCAACGGAAACCCTTTTCCTTTGACGCAAGAGGCACTTGCCGAAGCGGTGAAAAAAGGGGTTGTCGTAGCGCGAAGTTCTCGCGTGGGTAGCGGTAGTACGACCTTAGAGGGCGAAGTAGACGACGCTAAATACGGTTTTATCGCAACAACGACGCTCAATCCGCAAAAAGCACGCGTTCTTTTAATGTTGGGATTGACCAAAACCAACGATAAAAAAGCACTTCAACGTCTCTTTTTAGAGTACTGATGACGCAAACGCCCGTTTTGTTTTCGCTCAACGGGCGTACTTTACATCTTGGAAGATTTGGTGTTATAATGCCCGCCAAGCCATGAGAGTTCTCGTAAAACTCATTTGACAGGAGCTAAAAGCACCGAAGGTGCGCGGGTACGTTACCGCAAGAATTTTAGTGTATCGAGAGGGAAAATGAAACCGTTCGTCCTTTTTTTCTTCATCGCTCTCTTCTTTTTTACGCCGCTTTGCGCGCACGATAAAAATATCTTAATTATTAACTCCTATCATCGCGGTTTTCAATGGAGCGATGACGTTATTTCAGGGATGGAAAGAGTTTTTTACGCACATCCGGACATCAAAATCAACATTTGGTATATGGATTCTAAGCGTATCAATTCCGAAGAGTATTATGCTAAATTGCGTGAATTGTACAAGCTTCAATTGCAAAAAAACCACTACGATCTCATTATCGCCGTCGATAATTTCGCCTATGATTTTGTCATCAAATACTATCATGAGCTCTTCACGGACGAGCCTATTTTATTTACGGGGTTAGAGCAGTTTGAGCCCGAAGAGGTCAGCTCTCAACATCTGGAAGACCGCGTTTACGGCATCTTGGAACGACGCGCTATTCCCGAGACGATCGCGATGATCGCTTCGATGATACCGCATTTGAAAAAACTCTATATTATCAACGATACGAGTGCAAACGGCGATGACAGCGAGCCTTTTATTCAAGACGCTATCCACAATAATCACACTCCGATCGAGATCGAATATATCCGCAAGTCGACGATTGAAGAGCTTGAAGAGCGTTTTTCGCAACCCAACCCCGAAGAAGCGATCTTCTTTGTACGCTTTTACAACGATAAAGAAGGCAATCTTTACTACAACAACCAAATCGCCTCGATGCTCGACAAAAGCGCATTGCCCGTGTTTATTACCGATACGCTTTTTATCGGCAAAGGCGCATTGGGCGGTAAACTCGTTTTGGTTAAAAAATTGGGGGAACATACCGGCGAAAAAGCGATCAATATTTTAGATAAGAAACTTCAAGCACTCGACGTGGATACGTTTCAAACCTACGCGTATCAGTTCGATGCCCAAAAACTCGAAGCTTTTTCCCTCAATCCCAAGCCGACGGTCCATACGTACGAGCTGATCAACGCAACACCGACTTTTTTCGATACGTACCGCAAATTTATCGATGCAGTTTTCTTGATCTCGCCGTTTTTAATTTTCCTCATTTTAGGACTTGCCCATAATATTTACCGACGTATCCGCTCCGAGCAGGAACTTCGCGCCATCGAAATGCAAAAAAACAAACACCAACAGTTCATCATTCAACAATCCAAGCTGGCAGAAATCGGCGAAATCTTCTCTTCCATCGCGCACCAATGGAAAAATCCACTCGTCGAAATCGCCACCATCGCTCAAGAACGCTTCTATGCGCAAGAGATCCAAAGCGACGAAGAACACAATCGCTACGTTCAGGATATTATGGTACAGGTACGCTATATGACCGATACGATTAACGATTTTCAAACGTTTATTATGCCCTCTTCCGAAAAAACCGTTTTTGACGCCAATGAAGCGGTGGAAACGATGCTAAAGATCATCAACCATACGATCAAGTACAATTATATCGACGTTAGCGTGGACATCTCAAACGCAACCGATCTTAGGGTTCGCGGTTATAAAAACGAATTTATGCAAACCCTGCTCAACATCGTCAACAACGCTAAAGATCAAATCAAAGAGGCACGAGAAGCCAAAAAAATCAAACGCGGCGTGATCGATATCGTCCTTTACAATCAAGCGGGAAATCTCGTCATTACGATTGCGGACAATGCCGGCGGTATTGCGGAAGAGAAGCTTCCCTACGTTTTTCAAGCGTACTTTACTACCAAAGAACACGGACACGGAATAGGACTTTACATGTCAAAGCTCATTATCGAAGACAAAATGAACGGACGCATCTTTGCCTCAAATCAAAATCAGGGTGCGTGCTTTACGATTATTTTAGGGAGTACCGTATGAAAATTTTAGTCTTGGAAGACAACGAACGCCTTGCGAACGTTATTAAAAGCGTTTTGATCAAAGAGGGATACGTCGTCGATCTTTTTATGGACGGAGAAGTCGCCCTCGATGCGCTTAACCGCGGATACCACTGCTTTATTTTGGACATCAACGTTCCCTCCATCGACGGGATTTCCATCTTAGAAACGATTCGCATCTACCACAAAGACGTACCCGCCATTATCATCAGTTCTAACCACGATCTCGAAAAAATCCAAACCTCGTACGAAATCGGCTGCGACGATTACCTTAAAAAACCGTTTTTTATCTACGAGTTGGTTCAAAAAGTCAAAAAACTATGCCATAAACCCTCTCAAACGCTTTCGTTTTGGCGCGGGTATACCTATGATTATCTCAACCATCGCTTGTTCGATCCGCAAAACGAAGAGATTAAACTCGCTAAAAAAGAGTGTATGTTTTTAGACCTTTTTATCAAAGATCGTCATCGCGTCGTGACGTTTAACGAGTTGGAGGAGTATGTTTGGGAAGGCGAAGAGACCAACATCTTAAATATGCGCGCCCTCATCAAACGCTTGCGTAAAAAACTTCCCGAAGGAGCGATCGAAATGATTAAAGAAATGGGGTATCGTTTGGGTGAGGTTTAAATCGCTTAAGAGGGATTTCGGTAATAAAGTTGCGTTTTACCGGATTGGTACGAACTGTAGAGCTTTTTAAACTCTTTAAACACTTTTGCCGAATACGGATTGTCGTCGATCTTACCGTTATAGGCATTGATGGCGTCTTTGGTATTTTTATGGCGTTCAAAACAGGTTGCTAAGATATACGCTCCGACTTGGATATTGATTTTCGGATCGAACAGATCGTACAAAGAGATGTTGGCTTTGTCTAACAACGGTTTGTGAATCGAGTTGATCTGCATAATGCCCATATCAAAACGCGGATAGTTGCGCGTGTAGAGAAAATGCACGACGTGACTTGCTTCGTACTTGTTTTTGCTTTTAATTGCGATCACTTGCGAATACTGCTTGCTTTCGATCCCTTTTTGTTTCAAAAACACCTGCAACTCTTGGGCTTGTTTGGGCGTCATCTTTGAAGCACTGAAAGCAACCACGTAACGGTCTAAGTCGCTTTCGACTTTCGCGATCGAATAGAGTAACCGCGGCTCGATACCGTAAATTTGCCCGACTTTCACCCAAATATTTTCACTTTGATTGGCTTGTGCCGCCCCTAAAAAAAGAGGAAAAAAAAGCACCAAAATCATTCGATACACCATGCCCTTCCTCCTTTTTTCACGTTTGCTTCATTATAAATAAAGCAAACTTTATTCTCACTAAAGCATATCTTGGTTAAAATATTTTTCCTCTTGCGGGGGGTATATGACTCTGGTGTGCATCACGGCCTTCAAAGCCGATCGGGTGGGCGGTTGACCGTTTGCCGGTAGGTTCGATTCCTACACCCTCTCGCCGTACCTCAAAACCTAATATTTACGAATTATAACTTTGAAAAAGACTATGAAACGAAAAAATTCTATACTGAAATTATTGCCAACTGGCAAGTTTAATACTTCGCGTCTGATAATTACACAATATTGTATTGCTATAAAATAATAAAGCCACTATAATCATAAAAAATATTTTTAGTAAAGTTATTGTATGAACAATTATTCCGTTGGAAGTTTATTTGCCGGTGTTGGGGGAGTGTGCCAAGCATTTAAAAATGCTTCTTTTAGTGTTATATGGGCAAATGAATTTGATAAGAAAGCATGTATTACATATAGACTCAATCACACTGATACTCTTTTATTCGACCAGGATGTGCAAAGTTTAAATACGAAGAAATTATCTCCAATTGATGTTTTAACAGCAGGGTTCCCTTGCCAACCATTTTCTCAAGCTGGACATGGAAAAGGATTTGATGATGAACGAGGAAAACTTTTTTTTGAAGTTATACGATTTTTAGATGACTTACAGCCACAAGCATATTTTTTAGAAAATGTCAAAACTTTAGCAACTCATGACAATAGAAAAACATTTGCCATTATTAGAGATAAATTGAAAGAAGTTGGATATTCATTTATACCATTTATTTTGAATGCAGCAGAACATACTGATATCCCCCAAGGAAGAGAGAGAATTTATATCGTCGGATTCAAAAATGAGGCTGAATATAGTTTTGAAAAACCAATTAAAGAAAATATAAAACTTAACTCTTCAATCTTTGCACCATTTTCATCTTCATTTGTTATCCCTAAAAAAGAAATAAAGCCAAGAAGAGAAATTCATTCATTTTTGGATAAAACAACAGTGTTAGAATCTGACCTTTATAATAACTTATCTAATCCTATTCATCTAAAAATTCAAGAAGCAGTAATTAATGCACAAGTGGTTTATCAATATAGACGTTATTATGTTCGAGCAAATAAATCAGCTGTATGCCCAACTTTAACTGCAAACATGGGTGGCGGAGGACATAATATTCCGATTATTTTAGATGATAGTATACCTCGTCGATTAACTCCAAAAGAGTGTTTTAATTTACAAGGGTTCCCAAATAAATTTTTACTTCCTTCTAATATCTCTCGTGTAAGTTTGTATAAACAAGCTGGCAATTCTGTTGTAGTTCCTATGGTAGAAAAGATTGCAAAAGAAATTGGTAAAGTTTTAAATGAAAACAACCATTGTTCGTCCAAATTTAAATAATTTTATAAAATCACTACGAGATGTAGGATATACATTCGAAATAGCTGTTGCAGATGTCTTAGATAATAGTGTATCTGCAGGAGCAACTCAAGTTGATATACATGCAATCGCTAAACCTGAGTTATTATTTTGTATGTTAGACAATGGTTGCGGTATGACAGAATTAGAACTTGTGGAAGCTATGAGATTAGCAACTAAAAATCCTGATTTAAAAAGAGAAAAGCATGATTTAGGTAGATTTGGCTTAGGTTTAAAAACCGCTTCTTTTTCTCAATGCATGAAATTAACATTAATTTCTAAAAAAAACAATGAGATCAACATCAAACAATGGGATTTAGAATATATATCATTGCAAAATGAATGGAAGTTGTTAACACCAGAGTATTCAGAATATAAACATTATCCGCTTGTTCAAAATTTAGAAAATAATCAATCTGGGACACTTGTTATATGGGAGAAATTCGATCGGTATGAAAAGGAGAGCTTCGCACAAAGAATTGATAAGCTTAGAAAACACTTATCATTGGTATTTCATAGATATTTAGAAGGTATACCTGGATCTAAAAAATTAAAAATTTTTGTCAACCAGAGTTTATTGATTCCTTTTGACCCCTTTAATAAAATGAATCAATTTACAAGAGAAATTAGTATAGAGAAAATAAAATTATTTGGCTCATCTATTGAAATTACACCGTATATTTTACCTCACCATAAAAATGTTTCGCAACAAGAATGGGAAGAATTTGGCACAGAAGATGGATATATTAAGTCTCAAGGTTTTTATTTTTATAGGGGCAATCGACTCTTAATATATGGTACTTGGTGGGGGTTGCATAAAGCAACAGACGCACATAAACTCGTTAGGATTAAAATTGATATCTCTAATGATCAAGATATGTTTTGGGGAATTGACATTAAAAAATCCACTGCAAATCCTGTACCTGAAATAAAGCAAGATTTAAAAAGAATAATTCATGAAGTTGTGAAAGAAGGTATTAAACCTTTTATAAAAAGAGCATCAAGTATAAAAGATAAAACTATTACACGATTTTGGAATATTATTCCAGACAATAACCAAATTTATTTTGGAATTAATAAAGAACATCCAATTTATCAAACAATAATCAATCAGATATCCCCTGAGACCCAATTTTTATTTAATTCTTATCTTAAAAGTTTAGAAGCTTTCTTACCATTACCTGCGATTCAATCTTATCAGCAACAGCAACCACATCAATTAAAACAAGATGAACTTATGTCAGAAGACGAAATTAAAGACTTGGCACATAAACTTAAAGAGATAGGATTAAGTCAAGAATACATTGAAAAACTATTGAAAACGGAACTTTTTAAAGATAGAAAGGAATTACTACAGTGAATGATTATCAAAGAATTAAAACCTATCTTTTTGGAAAACTACAAGAAATACAAAGTGAAAAAGGTCTTTTAGATAAAGATGATTTAGATGATGAATTTAACAATGTAAAAATCTTAATATCATCTCCAAAAGTTATTCTCAATGCTATTTTTAATGTTGATGTTATTGACTTATCAGATAATGATTTAAGTCGTATGAGGAATGAATTAGAAACACTATTTGATGTACGAATGGATCAAGGTATCCTTATACAAGGAGATGAACAACAAAAACGTGATACTTCTTGGTGGACAGGGAAAAAACAGCAAGAATCTGAAAATTTTTATTGGAACAGATATAAACAATATTTCAAAAAATCTTTGCCTGAAGAAGTTATCAAAACAATAGATATAGACTCTGATATCGTTATGGATAATCTTGAAAATCCAGAAAATAATACATTTAATATTTATGGTATGGTTGTTGGACATGTTCAGTCTGGAAAAACAGCGAATTATTCATCATTAATATGTAAAGCAGCAGATGCAGGATATAAATTTATTGTTGTTATAGCTGGGGGAATTAATAATTTACGCAATCAAACACAAGAACGAATCAATGAAGCTTTTATTGGTGTAGATAAAGGTCAACAAATAGGTGCTGGTATAGGGAATGCCCCACTTGAAAAATTACCTATTAGTTTAACAACTGTTGAAAATGATTTTAATATAAATGATGCAAGAAGAAATTCACAAGGAACAAATTTTGAGACCAATACGACACCTATTCTTTTAGTAATTAAAAAAAATACTACAACACTTCAAAATGTAATTTCTTGGCTCGAAAATCAATATAAAAATAAGATTTCTAACCATGCTATGTTATTGATTGATGATGAATCAGATTATGCTTCTATTAATACAAATGATGAAAATGATCCAACAAAGATTAATGAAAGACTTAGAAAACTACTTAGCCTATTTCACAAAAGTTGCTATGTCGCTTATACCGCAACACCTTTTGCCAATATTTTTATTAACCATGAAGTAAATCATGACAAATATGGTGAAGATCTATTCCCTCGTGATTTTATCTATACGTTAGACGCGCCAACGAATTATTTTGGGGCAAAAAAAATTTTTATAGAATCAGAAAAAAGGTATTTGATTTCGATACCCGAAAATGACTATAAAAAGATTTTACCATTAGGGCATAAAAAAGATTTTGTACCTCAAGTTCTTCCAGAGAGCATTTTTGAAGCTATTAGGTTATTTTTATTAAATATTGCTATTCGATGGAAAAGAGGTCAAGAACAAAAACACAATAGTATGTTAATTCATGCTACACGTTTTACAGATGTCCACAGAAAACTATCTCTTTTAGTTGAAAATTATTTATCATTACTTAAATCTGATATATCTTCTTATCTTTTATTAAAAAATGCCGAAGAGCAAAGTGTAAATATACAAGATTTACGAATAACTTTTGAAAAATATTATATGAATATTGAGTTTAGTTGGGATGAAATTAAAGAGCAATTACATTACTCAACAAAAACGGTTATTGTGAGAGAAGTACATCAAAAAAGAACAATTGAATTAGAATATCGTAAAGATAGACCAACAAATGCTATTGTTATTGGTGGTACAAGTGTTGCAAGAGGTTTTACATTAGAGGGGCTAAGTATTAGTTGTTTTTTACGTAACACTGTCTTTTATGATACCTTAATGCAGATGGGACGTTGGTTTGGCTATAGAGATGGATACGAAGATTTATGTAAAATTTATATGTCAGAAGAAATGATGGACAATTTTACTCAAATTATTGAAGCAATAGATGATTTAATACAAAACTTAAGATTAATGGCTACCTCTAAGCGAACACCTTTAGACTTTGGGTTAGCTGTTCGGCAACACCCTGATAGTCTTCTGCAAATTACTGCTAAAAATAAGCTAAAAAATACAAAAAAATTTCTTCATTCGATGAATCTAAATGGGCACTTAAAAGAAACTGTTAGATTTTCTAAAGATATAGAAGTTCACCAATACAATTTTGATATGATAGAGCAATTAATCAGGAAACTCCCTAAAATTGAATCTGGTAAATATATTTGGAGAGATCAAGACAAATCATTTGTAACTGATTTTCTTAAGAATTTTAAAATATATGATGCACGAGGTATACAAGGAATTATGCCTATCCTACATATTCAAAAATATGCAGAAACAATTGATACAAAATGGGATATTGTTTTATATACAGGAGAATCTTCCGAGTGTCAAATAGCTAATTTAATAATTCCTACCGAATTGAGAAAAAAATATCAACAATCAAATGATTGCTATGAGATAGGACAACGAAAAATTTCTTCAGGTTCGCCAGAAGTGATTTTACTTGGAGATTCTGATATTCAAGAAATGAAAAAAAAATCTTTTACAGAACCTAAAGAACAAACAAAATTTATAAGAAAAAGACTCAAAAACCCTATATTAATGCTTCACATTCTAAATACAGATTTTGTTAAATTTTTACCTGCATTTGGAGTATGTTTTCCAGATAATGGATTAGATAGTACCCAAACAGTTGAACTTACTATGAATACTGTTATGATTAAAATTAACGAATTTGAGGAGATGGATTTTGATGATTAAAGCAAATTATCCATGGGATGAAATGCCTTTAAATTCTCAAAGGCGAGTAAGTGGAACAGATATCCATGGCTTGTTTTGGTTAAAGGATATTAATTCACGTTGCGGCTTCTATGTAAATCTTACTTGCATAAATCATCATGTTAATAAGGATATTATTAATAACTTAAAAGGTATTTCGATTACAAGGCGTTGTACCAATGAACAAAGTGAACTCATTTTGTTTTTAGAACATCCTGATGAGTATTTGGATGTCTTTTTCACTTTGTGCAAAGATCTAATTGATGTTGTTTCAAAAGAATCAAACAAAAATTATTTAATTGAAATAATTGAACAACGAATCACAAAATGGCATCAGTTTTTGAAATTAAAAGGTCGCCATGAATTTGGTATAGAAGTTCAAATGGGACTTTTTGGTGAATTGCAATGTATGCTTGATTTTGTAATTCCCCAAGAAGGGATTAAAAATGCTATTTTTTCTTGGGTTGGACCGGATTTTGATAAACAAGACTTTTTGCTTTCAAAGAAAGTGTTAGAAGTTAAAACTTATAAAACAAGCAAAGCACCTATCGTTACAATATCTTCTGCTTACCAGCTTTATAGTGAAGAAAAGCCATTATTTTTAATAGCATATGGTATATCGCCATCAGAGAATGGGAAAACTATTGTTGAACTTATTAATGATATTAAACAATATCTTAAAGAGATAGATTATGAAATTTACAACTTGTTTGAAACAAAATTATTAGAATATGGCTATTTTTCGAGTGAAAGCCAAGAATTATATTCTTTTTTGATTGATTCAATACATGCTTATGATATCAAAAGTGAATTTCCTAAAATTACGCCTATTCAATTACATAATGACATCTTACAAGTTAAATACAAAATAGATTTACTTAAATGCAAACCATTTGAAATCAAATTAAGTAGTTTGAAGGATTAAAATCATGGTTACTTTGGAAGAATTTCATCAAGATTTTTTACAATCAATTTTTTCTGATGCAGAAAGTAGAGGTTTACTCAAAGCTCAAGCATTTTTTGAAAATGTTTGTGAAGAATTAGTTGCCATTGGAGATTTGTCAACAAACTATACTGTTGCAGATTATAATAAAAAAGGCTTAGAAGTTTATGGATATGATTATGATGAAGAGCGTCAAATTTTTTCACTGTTAGTGCATCATTTTAATCAAGAAGATACAATCCAAACATTGACTATGAGTCAAATAGAATCTAAATTCAAAAAATTAAAATCTTTTTTTATTCAAAGTTTAGATGGATTGTATCATCAAATGGATCCTGCATATGAACACCATTCCATGTCTTATAATATATATGATTACTATTTAAAAAATAAGATTAAGAAGCTAAAACTTATCATCATTACAGATGGAAAAGCTACAAGAAACTTATTAGAGTTACCAACAGAAGAAAATCAGGGAATTAAAACAGAATTTTTAGTAATCGATGTAGAATACTTATATAAAATTTTTCTTTCAACTCATACGGGTGGAGGCTTTGAAGTAGAGGTCGATTTGCCATGCCTACCAATAGAAACTAATTCAGATGAATATTCTTCGTATTTAACATACTTAAATGGCAATCTTTTAGTAGATATATATGAAAAATTCGGACAAAAGTTATTTGAACAGAATGTAAGAACATTTTTACAATTCAAAGGGAGTGTTAATAAGGGACTCTGGAAAACAATTAACAATAGACCTCAAATGTTTTTTGCATATAACAATGGAATTACCGCAACTGCATCTGAAGTTGAAGTAAATGAACAAGGGCATATTACTAAAATTAAAGATTTTCAAATTGTAAATGGTGGTCAAACAACATCTTCCATTTATGCAGCAAATAAAAATAGTAAATTAGATGTATCATATGTCAATGTGCAAATGAAGTTATCTGTAGTTAAAAATAAAGAGCAACAAAATATTTTTGTTCAAGATGTTTCTCGATATGCGAATACTCAAAATAAGATCAATAACTCTGACTTCGATTCTAATGAGCTATTGCATAAAGACTTTAAGGAATATTCGCGAAGAGTATGGGCACCTGCGACCAAAGGCTCACAAAGACGCACTCATTGGTTTTATGAGCGTGTAAGAGGTGAATATCTCAATGAACAAGCTTATTTAACTCCATCAGGTAAAAAGCAATTTGAATTAGAAAATCCAAGAAAGCAGGTTATTGATAAGACATATTTGTCTAAAAGTGAAAATGTTTGGGATCAAAAACCTGATCTTGTTTCAAAAGGTGCACAATATAGTTTTGCAGAATATTCTGAAGAAGTTGTTAAAAAATTAGAAGACAATAAACTTGCTATTACAGAAAAATATTTCAAAGACTCAATCTCACGAATCATAATGTTTAAAGAAACAGAAAAAATAGTTTCTGAAGCTCCTTGGTATAATGGAGGATATAGAGCTCAAGCTGTTGCCTATACGTTATCTTATTTATCATATTTTTTAAAAAGTAAAAACCAATATTTAAATTTCAATATCATTTGGGAGGAACAGCATCTGCCAAAAATTTTGTCTAACGTAATTCAAATTATTGCAGAGGCAGTTTATGAAAATATAACGAACCCTCCTGAAGGTAATGCAAATATTGGTCAATGGTGTAAGAAAAAGTTATGTTGGGATAGTGTAAAGAACTTGAACTTAAATCTTGATATTAATGAAGAACTATTAATTGATACAGAAGATGAAAAATATGATAGACGGGAAGATAAAAAAGAAAAAAAAGTGATTTCAGATATAGAAATACAGTCATTCGTAGTGAAAACACCAATAATGCCATGGAAAAACCTTAGTGAATACTACAGTCGTGATGAAATTAAATCAAGTGTTTCTTTAATGCAATTAGATATTTTAAACAAATATTCATCAGGTCTTATGCCTTTACCATCAATCAAGCAGTCAAAAATATTATACGAACTATATAAAAATGCAAAGAAAGATGGCTTCAACATATTATAATCCAGAATAATAAACTCTAGCACCAAGAAAGAATATGTTTTACAACAGACCAAGATTTATGAACACTTCCGGTAGGTTCGATTCCTACACCCTCTCGCCGAACTTTACAATCGATTTTCTTTTCACGCTCCCGTCGTTTTACGATCAAACGTCTTTAGCATGTGCGATATAGCCTCTCCAACCGCCAAATTCGCTGATCTCTTTCGCATTTTTCACCGCGTCGCATTCACAGATAAAACCTTTGACGCTGTTTCCGTCGTCTAATTCAAGTGTTCCGATGCCTAAAGGCGAGGCGATTTGTACCATAAACGCTCCGAAGTTTTCTAAAGGCATTTGCCAGACTTCCAGCTCGATCGCATAAGGACTCGTACGATCTTTTACCAAACCCGGACGCGGCGGTACTTTTTCGGGAACATCGAACAAACGATACCCTACGGCCGTTTTGCACGTTTTGACGTACATCGCTTGTAAAGCGACCAACTGATGGTTTAAAGGCAAACCCTGCATGTGTGCGCCGCAAACGCCTACTTCGATAAACTGACTCATACGTTCTCCTTCATGTAACGCTCACCCATCGTAAGGAGCGCTTTGTCGTTAAAATGATCCGCAAAGATCGTGATGCCAAAGGGCAACCCGTTGCTCCTTCGTCCCGCCGGCAAAGCGTACGCGACGCAATCGAGCAAATTCATAAAGTTGGTGTAGTATCCCAAATTCGTATTGAGCCTAATAGGATCGGCGTTGAGCTCTTCGATCGTGTAGATCGTCCCCGTCGTCGGCGTCACGATAAAATCAACCGTTTCAAGGACTGCTTCGGCTTTTCTTCGGTAAGCCTTCAATCGGTACTCCGCTTCAAAATACGCTTCCGCGCTCTTGCTTTTTCCTTGCTCAATAATGCTTTTAGTCACGTCTAAAAAACTCTGCGGCGAGTTTTCCAACAACGCTTTGGTCGCGACGTAACGCTCCGCAACCCAAGGGCCGGAATATAGCAAATCCGCCGCTTCCGAAAACGGCGAAAAATCGATCTCTTTGGAAATACCGCCCATAGCTATTAAACGCTCCACGCTTTTGTCGAACAACGCTTTGGCTTCATCATCGCCGAAAAACGTCAAGTCCTCTTCTTTAGGCAAGCCAAAATGAAAGCTTTTCGGTATGTCGCGCACCTGAGCGGGCAACGCTCTTGCATACACGTCGCTCGCATCAAAATCTGCCATCACGTCAAAAATAAAGCTCGCATCCTGAGCGTTTTGGCAAAACAAAGAGACGCAGTCCAAACTGCGGCATGCCGGTACGACGCCGCTTGTGCTCACCACGCCTTTGGAAGGCTTAAACCCGACTAAAGCGTTAAACGCCGCCGGCACTCTTCCCGAACCCGCCGTGTCGGTACCCAACGAAAAAACAACCATACTGAGAGCCACGCTCACCGCGCTACCCGAGCTAGAGCCGCCGGAGATATAACGCGCGTCGATGCTGTTGCGGCACGCCCCGTAAGGCGAACGCGTGCCGACAAGTCCCGTGGCGAATTGATCGAGATTGGTTTTGCCGATGGGAATCGCTCCCGCTTCGATCAAACGCTCGACGACGTATGCCGATCTTTGAGGAACGTAACGAAAATCATGGCATGCCGCCGTCGTTGGAATACCCGCTAAGTCGATATTGTCCTTAATCGCAAAAGGAATACCGTACAACGGAAGGCTGTGAGCCTCTAGCGTTTCCAAACGCGCAAGATAAGGTTCCAGCTCTTCATCGCTTAACACGTGAATCCAAATCGGATTGGAAGCGTGCTGCGCTATCGTCTTTTTGATCGTATCGACCAGCGTTCGAGGGCTTAACCCCTCTTCGTACGCTTTTTTAAGGGTAATTCTATCCATCGTTTGTTCCTATTCTTCGTGAGATGAAAGGGCTTCGATCAAAGCCACCGAAACGACCAACGCACCGCCCGTATATTCGCTAAAACTCAACGTTCGCTCGCCGATATAAGCGGCAGACACCACGGCCGTGACCAGCTCCATGATGATAATGATCGATGATCTCCCCGCTTCCATGTGCGTGACGCCCCATTGTGAGCCGATATTGGCAAGCAGTAACCATAAAAGAGCGTATGCCAGCAATGCCATCCATGCTAACGTGCGAACCTCGTTCGGAAAGCGTTCCGCGCCCAAGGCGATTAAGAGGCAAGAAAGCGCAAAACAGCCCCAAAACATCGCTCCGACTTTGACGTTGACATCTATCTCTTTCAACGAGCGAAACACAATGTTGTTGAGCGCGAAAAAAATCCCCGCCGCTAAAGCGATCAGATCGATCATTGAAAAGCTTACATGTAACGTTTCAAATCCGCCCAAGATCAAAAAAGCACCCGCAACGGCAAGCAATGCTCCCCCGACTCTTCCGAGGCTGAGCTTTTCATCCAAAAAGAAGTACCCGCCGAGCACTCCCCAAACGGGTAAAAGGTAAAACAGCACCATCACGCGTACCACGTCGCCGTTAATCAGCGCATACGTAAAACAGAGGTTTGCCCCTCCGCCTAAAAGAGCGATGGCGAAAAGCTCCCTAACGTTTTGTCGTCGAACGTTCTTGATGAGGAGCGGCAAATACGCCAATGCCAACACGCCGTACGCGCCTAAGATCAGTGCGATGCCGTCGATACCCAAAGCATGGATACCTTTCAGCGGCCACCAAGAAAGCCCCCACAGAATGGAGGCTAAAAAAAGAACGATTACGGGAAGGTGCGGTTTCATCTTAAGCCTTGATCGGCTCAAGGATAAAGAGCAGTTGACCCGCATGAATGTTTTCACCCTCTTCGCACAAAACCGCGACGATCTTTCCGCCTTCAGACGCTTCAACGGTGATCTCCATCTTCATCGATTCCGCGATCGCCAAAACATCGCCTTCGTTCACGACGTCGCCGACCTTGGCATTGATTTTCCATAGGTTACCTTGAACAGGCGCTTCCACGCCTTCGTTATCGCCCAATTCTACCGCTTCGTTTTCATGTGCGACTTCGGCTTCATGCTCTGCCGAAAAGTTGGCAAGACCCGTTTTTTCCCACATCAAGCGTTCTTCCTCAAACGCCTGACGTTGCTTTGTCGCAAACGCGTCGATACTTTCGCCGTTTTTCTCTAAAAAGGCGTTATACGCTTTCAAGCTAAACGTGCTCTCTTCGATCTTTAAAGCGACTTTCCCGCGTGGAAAATCCTCGCGCATCTGCATGAGTTCTTCATGGCTCACTTCATAAAATCGGATTTGATCGAAAAAGCGAAGTAACCACGGTTTACCGTCTTTAAAGTCGCTCGTTTGGCGGTATTTGTTCCACATCTGAACCGTACGACCGACAAACTGATAGCCTCCGGGACCTTCCATGCCGTACACGCACATGTAAGCTCCGCCGATACCCACGGCATTTTCCGGCGTCCACGTACGAGCGGGGTTGTATTTGGTGGTCACGAGTCGATGGCGCGGATCAAGCGGCGTGGCTACGGGCGCACCTAAATAGACGTCTCCGAGTCCCATTACCAAATAGTTGGCATCAAAGACGATTTTTTTCACGTCCGCAATCGAGTCAAGCCCGTTGATACGACGGATAAATTCGATATTGCTCGGACACCACGGCGCATCGGGGCGAACGATTTTCATGTATTTTTCGATCGCCATGCGCGTTTGCACGTCGTCCCACGAAAGCGGCAAATGAACGATGCGCGTCGGGACTTCGATGTCGTCGATGCTTGGAAGCGAACATTCCATTGCCGCAACCTGCTCGATCAGTTTCGCCCGATCGCACACTAACGGGTCAAAATGCAATTGCAACGATCGTATGCCCGGCGTAATATCGATCATACCCGCAATGTCCGCTTTTTTGACTGCTTCCATCAAGACGTGAACGCGGAAACGAAGCGCGATATCGAGCTGCATAATGCCGTATTCGATCAGCAAGTAAGCATCTCCCGACTGTCGAAACGTGATACTCGGCAAATCGCCTTTACCCTCATCGTGATACAAAATCGTCGAGCAAAGCGGTGCAACACGTAAAAAAGGAGTCGCGTCAAAAGCAACGCCTTTGTCCAATGCCGCCTCTTGTGCGTGAAGCATCGTGATCGCATTTTCATGACGGATCGGTATAAAACGGATTTTATCGCCGGCGCGAAGCTGCCCGATTTTCCACAATTCGGCACTTGCCACGCTTACGGGGCAGACAAAGCCGCCTAGACTCGGACCGTCAGGCCCTAGAATGACCGGCATATCGCCGGTAAAATCGACCGCGCCGATCGCATACGCGTTGTCGTGGATATTGGACGGATGCAATCCCGCTTCACCGCCGTCTTTTCGTGCCCATGAAGGTTTGGGACCGATCAGCCTAACCCCCGTACGGTTAGAGTTATAATGCACTTCCCACGTCGCCGCAAAAAACGCGTCGATGTCTTCATCGGTAAAGAATTCCGGTGCGCCGTGCGGTCCGTACAACACGCCGATTTCCCACGTATTGCCGATCGTTTGCACGACGTCTAACGCCTCGCTCATCGGCTCTTTGGCGATCATCGAGCTTACATGTAAAACGTCTCCCGCCGCCAATTCGCGTCCGGCGTGGCCGCCGAATTGCCCAAGCGTAAAGGTCGAGCGCGAACCTAAATAAAGCGGTACGTCCAATCCGCCTCGTACCGCAAGATAGGTACGAAAGCCTTGTATAGACACTTTTTTGAGTTTTAAAACGCTTCCGGCTTTGATACGTATCGCGCGATTCATCGCTACGGCTTCTCCGTCGATACTCGCCTCGATCTTGGCACCGCACAGGGCGATGACGCTGTCTTGATTGAAACGAAGGGTCGGTCCCGTGATAGCGATCTCAAGTCCGGAAGCCTCTTTGGCATTGCCCACCAATGCATTGGCGTAGCGAAAATGAAGAGCATCAAAAGGGCCCGAAGGCGGCACGCCCACATCCCAATAGCCTATGCGCCCGGGATAATCCTGCACGCTTGTTTGCGTTCCGGGTCTTAAAACGTCGATGCGGTTGCTCGAATAGGCAAATCCGGCTAACGATTTGGTCGTATGCGTCGCGTGTCGAAAAAAATCGCTCCCGATGATCGCGCCCAAATACGAAAGGTTGGTCGTAATACCGTCGATGCGCGTTTGTGCGATCGCCGTTTGCATCTTCGTAAGGGCTTCTTCTCTCGTTGGAGCCTTAACGATCAGCTTCGCGATCATCGGATCGTAAAACGATGCGACATTCACGCCCGTTTCGATAAACGTATCGACGCGAATATCTTTAGCAAACGCAACGTTTTGGAGCATACCCGAGCTGGGTTGAAAATTTTTCAACGGATCTTCCGCATAGACGCGTACTTGAATCGCATGCCCTACGGGACGATGCACATACGAATAAAGCGCGTCGTTGCGACCGTACGCTTGGCGGATCATCCACTCGACCAAATCCACGCAGCTCACCGCTTCGGTCACGCCGTGTTCGACTTGAAGCCTTGTATTGACCTCCAAAAAGTAAAAATCGTTGCTTGACGTGTCGTAGACAAACTCCACCGTTCCGGCACTCAGATAATCGACCGATTGCCCTAAACGCGTCGCGGCTTCGTAGAGTGCCGTTCGTGTCTCAT
>Ga0265295_1004616_pt1 | contig 18373 bp, 14 predicted proteins | sample Munlansysbiofilm_FD_192503 | JGI IMG/M metagenome (GOLD analysis project Ga0265295, IMG submission 192503) | Leachate microbial communities from a municipal landfill in Southern Ontario, Canada - Methane capture system biofilm | ecosystem: Engineered > Solid waste > Landfill > Unclassified ...
ACATTAAAACGCTCATTAAGCCCTGAGTGAAGACCTGTTGGATTAGACTCATAGCGTGTATTAAGCCCTGACATCCAACCAAAATCAGCCCCAAAAAGCATGGATGCACTCATCAGTAAAACCATGAAAAAATACTGTAACGCTTTCATGTTTTCTCCTTTACATGTAAAGATTTCTTAGCTTCATTATAACTCAATTTTCACTGTGCGGAAGATTCTATTTAACAACAATTTAATCTCTTTGACTATGATATTTTTTTCGTCAAGGAGTTAAATAATGTTACGAAACAGCTTAACAAGAGTGCGCCTTTTTAGCGCAATGGATGGAGTCTCCTTTTTAGTGTTAATTGGCATTGCCATGCCAATTAAGTACATCGCAGGAGACCCCACGTTAGTACGCTATGTTGGTATGACGCACGGTGTTTTGTTCATTCTCTTTGTCGCTTCACTTTTTCACGCTTCCATGCGCTACGAATGGGAATTAAAATTTTCCCTTTTTTGTTTCGCCTGTTCACTGATTCCCTTTGCCCCTTTTTTACTCGATACCAAACTCAAACGCTTACGAGAAGAAAACAATGCCGTTTCATAAAAAGTTTGAGATACGTTTCAAAACTCTTGACGCATTCTTAAAACAAAGCTTTCAAGACTACGTTAAGACGGGACTATCTTCTCATGCACTTTTGATACTTTTGATCTCTTTAAGCAACTCTTGTATCGCTTTTTGAATAAAAATATTTATATACAACTACTCTTTTTTGCTCTTTTTTTACGATACATCTCATCATCTGTTTTTTTCAAAAACTGCTCTGCACCTTCACCAAAGTACTCTCCAGAACCTATGCTCATACTAATCCCATACCGTTTTGCGATATCTGAAGCGACAAAGCTCTCCTCTAACTTACAAGAGAGCAGCTGAGCATCTTTTTCTTTAGTATCATACAGCAAGACAACAAACTCATCGCCACCAAAACGAAAAATATCGTCGCTCTTTCTAATATTTCTTCTTAAAAAAATCGCACTCTCTCTAAGAGCATTATCACCTGCATCGTGCCCCATCTTATCGTTGACTTGTTTAAAATGATCCAAATCAACAAACATCATACAAAATGAGCCAGTAAAGCTTTCTATTCTATTTTTGAGCTTAATATCAAAAGCTCTTTTGTTGAAAAGTCCTGTGAGGGAATCTATAAAAACATCCTCTTCTAACTGTTTGCGCCGCTCTTGCTCTTTATCGTAGTTTTTGCCAATGGTAACATAACCTAAAAGCACCTCATCCTCAAGGATAGGTGTAATTGTCTGCTTTTCATAGTAAATCATCCCTTGCGCATTTTTATTGCAAAAGATAGTTTCAAAAGAGGTTTTACTTAAGAGTCTTTGCCATAAATTTTTATAAAAACTCTCATCATGATAGCCAGATTTGAGTATCTTTGGGTTTTTTCCTATAAGCTCAGTAGCGCTGTAACCTGTTCTTTTAACGTAGGACTCATTAACATAGATATAATCTCCATCTCCATTAAAAAGGGCAATGGCATCATGATTTTGATCAATGGCTTTTTGAAAAAGTTTGATATGATTAAGCAACTTTTGGGCAACAGAGATATCTTTTTGAAACGAAAGAAAAGCGATAAGTTTTTTCTCTTTATCATAGACGGGAGAGATATTCCACTCTACCCAGTACTCCCTAGCATCTTTTGTATAATTGATAGTTTTACCTTCAAAATATTCCTCATTTTTGAGACACTTTTTGAGTCTTTGAAGTACTTCTTTGTCTGTTTTTGGACCCTGTAAGACTCTTGGAGTTTTACCCAAAATCTCTTCTTTTGTATAACCGCTCATCCGTGTGAAGGCATCATTAACATAAAGAATCTTAGGGTGTTCCCCCTCTAAGAAAGGAGTTGTAATGACTACAGAATTATAAGAATGATCAAAAATAGTGAGTTCATAAGGATTGAGTGTTAAAAAATTTTCGACTAATTCCATGTTTACTCCATTCATTACTCCATTATGAAGTAATGATACCAAAATGTCACAAATAACATAATTTTACTTGAGAGTTTTTTCTTTACATGTAAAACCAAACAAGTTTGAACTCAAGCCTTAAGTTATGAAAAAACTCAAGCTATATTCTTCCCCCGTTTTTCCTTTTTTTCTGTGTTACCATTTATTTACATAAAAATTACGCTTACTCTTTATAATACCCAAAGAGAAATGAAAAAATTTCTTAAAAAATGGTACTAAAGAGGTACCGTAAGTCAAGAGTGAAGAAATTGTGACATTCATCACCTTCGAAATATCACACAAACGCATTATAATGCACACAGTAAGAGTGAAAGAGGAAGAGATTATGAGAGAAAACCACGTTAAGATTATCACCAATGCGACCAGCTATTTTATGCACCAATACACCAAACACTATTTACATGTAAAAAAGCCTGCTGATAGATTGCCGCCACCGCCTGAAGATAAAGAGTATCTGTTGTACATTCATGTGCCTTTTTGTACGATGTTTTGTCCCTACTGCTCCTTTAATAAATTTAACTACACCAAAGAGGCAGCAACCCATTATTTTAAACATTTACGTGAAGAGATTTTACATGTAAAAGCACTTGGCTATCGCTTTAACTACCTTGTCATCGGTGGAGGAACACCACTCATTGATGAAGAGGAGCTGATTCAAACCATTGAACTGGTAAAAAAACTCTTTGACATTAAACATGTTTCCTGTGAGAGTGACCCTAACCACATTCAACCCAAAACCGTTCTTCGCCTCGATGGTTTGGTCGATCGCCTCTCTGTGGGTGTTCAAACCTTTGATGACACGCTTTTGAAAAAACTTGGACGCTATGAAAAATTTGGTTCAGGTGAAGAGGTGTACCGAAAAATTGCCTCAATGTTAGGTATTTTACCAATTACCAGTGTCGATTTGATTTTTAATTTTCCTAATCAAACCAGAGAGAATCTTTTGTACGATATTGAAACCCTCACCAAACTCTCGCCAGAGCAGAGCAGTTTTTACCCGCTGATGACCTCATCTATGGTCAAAAGCAGTGTGACTAAAACACTCGGGAAATTTAGCCTTACCAATGAATATGAGTTTTTTAACATCATCAAAGAGTCTCTTCAAGAGTCTTATCCTTCCCGTCATGGTTGGTCATTTTCCAAAGAGAAAGAGGCAATTTTTGATGAGTACGTCATCGACAATGAAGAGTATGTAGGTGTGGGCTCTGGCTCCTTTAGTTTTATCAACAACACCCTCTACCATAACGAATTTGCGCTTGATAAATACGCAGAGTGTATTGTAGAAAGAAAAAGTGCGGTGGTTAAAGAGCGTACTTTTGATGTCAATTCTCGCATGTACTATCGCTTAATGGTCGATCTTTTCAACGGCAAACTCTCAAAGAAAAAATTTGAAATAATGTTTGGCATCAAAATCGAAGATGCCCTTAAAAAAGAGATTATGGCGCTTAAATTTGCTAAAGCGATTAAAGAAAATAAAGAGAGCCTTGTGACCACAGAATTTGGGGATTATCTCTTTTTAGTACTCATGAAAGAATTTTACATGGGCATGGATAGAATCCGAAACGAAGCGAGAAAAAACCTTAGCCTTTAAACGAGGCTAAGGAGAGACTCTCTTTCCATGTTAAAACAAAAAAGCCTACATTTTCACCATTAATATCCATAATAGGTGTGTAAAGTACGTAGTTATCCCCTTTTTTGATATAGCCTGTGCCTTGAAAATTGACCTCTTTGATAAAATGAAGGCCATTAATAGGCTGATTGACAATCGTATAATTATCAAGCATTAATTTTTCATCATAGACAACCGCATTAGCAATCGCACAATACTCTTTTTTCATTAAGACATAAAACATCACACCATCTTTGGTGAAATAATCACTCAACGCTTTAAAATCAACCACCGTTTCAAAGGTTCCTAAATACTCATTTTTCTCCATCACTGGAACAATCGCACGTAAAAACATACCATGTCTTCCAATTTCAACCCCATCTATTGGATGTTTTGTGGCCTTAATTTTTTCTAACGCATGACGAAAAGCACTTAAATCATCATGATGAGTATTGTCATAATCCCAAAGGCGCATAAAACTTTTAAACGTTTTGGTATGCAAATGAAAGCGTGCATTTTCAAAGACATTGGCAAGGGCTAACGTGTTTTTAATATCAATAAGATAGTCTAAACACGGCTCTTTTTTTTGCTCTTTTAAACACGCAATCACGTAAGGATTTTTTGCCAATACGACTGAACTTGCTAAAGAGATGGTCGTGGTCTCTTTAATTTTATTGTGCAAAGTTAACAAAAGAGAATCCATCTGCTTTTGCAGAGCCTCTTCCTCTTCATATGCCATAGACTTTTGGTACAAAAAAAGCAACAAAGCTCCAAATAAAAGCATTAATGTTGCACTTAAAAAAAACTTTTTCTCTTTCATGAAAGACCCTTTTTTTCATCTGTATCAACAGAATCTAGCAATTTCTTTTTATCTCGTTGAAAAATATAGGTAAACCGTGAACCTCTGTTTTCATACGACTCTATTTCAATATCAATGTCGTTTTTATTGCAAATATTATGGACAATATTTAACCCCAATCCAAAACCGCCTTGCACGGAATCTTCTCGCTCAAAACGCTGGAAAACTTTATACAAATCTTTAATGCCCTGCCCATAATCTTGCACACTAAAAACACAATGCGTTTCATCTTTTTGCACTAAAGAAATCTCTACTTTACCTTGGTAAAACGAGTATTTAATCGCATTAGAAAGCGTATTGTCAATAATGCGTTGTAACTCAACCTTACTCATATAAATCATCATTTTAGGGGTTACATTTGCCACCAAAGTAATAGACTTTGAAAGTGCAATATCTTCAAAAAAAGCAATTCTTAGACTTAAATACTCGGAGAGATTAATCACCTCTTTATTATAGGTTACCTTTTTATTTTTAATGTAATACTCCACATCTTCATACGTCATCTGCATCTGTTTCGTGGCTGCTTTGATGCGCTGAAGATGCTTTGAAGGAGCGCTGTAATGCGAAAGCAGTTCAACATTGATGTTAATAACACCCAAAGGCGTTTTAAGCTCATGCATCGAATCATTAAAAAAATCGTTCATGTATTGTTGCGTTTTACGGTAAGGATAAATACTCGAATTGATAAAAATATGACTCATCACGTAAATTAAAAAAAGCACAATAAAAAAAAGCATGGTACTTAAAAAAATAATCTTCGCGTAATTGAGTTGCAATTGCACCACCAAATAATAAAGCCCCTCATTCGCTCGAACTTCTTTTTGATAATACAAAAAAGGATAAATAAAACGAACTCTAAAATTTAAATCGCTCAATGGCTCTTTAATATCATGGTAAAGCATGGTATGTTTCGCATCGTAAATATTGATATGAAAACGCACACTGTGCGGAATTTCAAATGATTTGGATGCAAAAATTGTTTTTTCATGGGTTTCTATCCACTCAACAAGCTCATGGGTTGCTTTATACTTCTCTTCCATAATGGTACTTTGAATGGCAAAGTAACTGGGCACACAAAAAAGCGCCATGACAATAAGGGTATAAACAAAAACTAACCGAAGTGGATTATAAGACAACATCGATTTTGTATCCTAAGCCTCTGGAAGATTTGATGAAATGCTCATCTCCTACTTTCAGCCTAATTTTTCGAATGTACATTCGTATGTCTGCATAGCTTATCTCTTTGCCTTCCCACACGTTTTCACGAATCATCTCAATATCACAAAAACTGTTTTTTCGACGAATCAAAAAACGCACCAAATCTTGCTCTTTTGAGGTAAACGTCACAATCGTTTTATCCTCTTTTTTAAGCTCTCCTGTCTCAAAGTTAAAGATATACCCACATGCGAGTGTAAATTCACTCTCGGAGCTGGTTTGGTAATGCTTTTTTATCAGCTCTTTCACGCGAAGTTCTAACTCTTTGAGTTCAAAAGGCTTTTTGAGATAATCATTACACCCAAGCTCATAGCCAATAGCGATATTGTCAATATCCACCAAAGAGGTAATGATAATAATAGGTGTCGTAATGTTCGCCTCTTTGATGTATTTTATCAGTTCGTGACCGTTCAATTTAGGCACTTTGACATCGAGTAAAAAAAGATAGTAGGTCTTTTGCATAATCGCATCCAACGCACTCTCCCCATCAAAAAAGGCATCTACTTCATAGCCTAAAAGTTCCAAATACTCTTTGATACTTTCGTTGTAGTTATAATCATCTTCTAACAATAAAATTTTCATGCCCTATCCTAAATAAATTTGCCCTGCATACACGATATAATAGCGAAGAATGAGAACGCCTCCAATCACAACCATAGAATTAATGACCACATAACTAATACGATACACATGACTCTTCAACGCAATCATCACCGTTAACAAGGGTAAACAAAGCCCTACGCCAATAACCCCAAACCAAAAAAGTCCCGCCCAAAATCCCTGCGAAAGTGCGGCTTTTGCAGCATTTGCCGATTCAGCGCCTGCGTAAAACATTCCAATAAACAAAAGAGCTAAAAGTGGCAATTCCGTTAAAATAACCCGTAAATCAAGTACCAAAAGATACTTGATACTCTCCTCATTAATCGTACTTTTGAAAAAAAGTAATCCTGTTAAAATATTGACCGCAATTCCCAAAGAAATACTAGAGGTAATAAATAAAATAGGCAAAATAGGGCTATTCCATAAAGGAATCGCATACAAGGCTGAGAGCAAAAAGCCCGTGTACGAACTAATACATAACGCTGTAACAAAAAGAAAATACTCAATTATTTTGGCATAAGAGTGAAGCTCTTTAACCGCTTGAATCAAAGCAACTAAGGGCGCTAGAAAAGTATATTTCATGACACTTCGCTCAAAAACCAATAACATAAACACGATTACAATAGGCGTATAAAGCAGTAAAAAAAGTACACCCAAACTCATGACTGAGGTAATGTTATAGCGAATCAAAAGCCAATAAAACGATAAAGGACGTCCTAAGTCAACTACCAAAAGTAACAAACCTAACAGAATGGAAAGAGGTGCGACCACCGCCCCTGATTTGATCATTGCATCCCAAATCGAAGAGTTACTCCGCTCATGACGGTTCCATTTCACCAAAAGCGCAACCATAATAGAACCCGAACTAAGCCCCGCTAAAAAAAGATAAACAGCAATCGCCCATGACCAATGCACCATCTCATATTGCGCCATACTTCCCCAAATAGGACTCATGATTTCATTCCTTTACGTTTAGGGAGAAACGCAACTTTTGGCTTTGTTTTGAGATGTGCTTTGGGGAAAATGAGCGCTTCTTTGTGAGAGGTTTCATAGACTAAAGAATCATGTTCATTCATATCACCAAACATCAATGCTTCCGTAGGACAAATACTCACACATACAGGCAATAACGCTTTTGAAACCCTACTTTCATAACAAAAATCACACTTTTCAACCACATTTTTTAGGGGATTGATAAAACGGGCGTGATACGGACACGCTAAAATACAATATTTACATGTAATGCATACCCGCTCATCAATGTGCACCAAACCATCTTTATCTTGAAAGGAAGCAAAGGTGGGACAGACACTTACACACGGAGCATCTTCACACATCACACACGCCATACGCTCATAACTCATTCCTAAACGAGGAAAAACACCTTTAAGCTCCATGCGCACTTGAAGCCTAAAAAAATCCTCAGGCACACCATGCTCCACACGACAGGCTACACTGCACGCTTGACAGCCAATACACGCATTTTCATCATACAGTAACCGATACGCTTTTCCCATTTCTAGCCCTACACTTTCGTAATCTTCACACCCACATTGGTGATCATTGACCCACACACGGGCGCACTGCGTAATGAGAGAAGTTTTGAGGGATTCAGTCCTTTACCATGTGCACGTTTTAAAGAGGGGGCATCTCTACCAAATCCCATATAGGCAAAAAGTGTATCCGGTCGAATTCCCTCAGTAATAAACACCGTTGCCTTCTCTTTAGAAATGCCATTTTCCACATAAAAAGTATCCCCCATTTTGAGCCCATGCACTTTTGCCGTTTGAGGGTGCATCCAAATAGGATTATCAGACATCAGTTGATGCAAATAGGGAACATTATGCGTATGCCCATTGGTATGAATGGCACTTTTACCACTCGTTAAAACATAAGGATACCCCTGTGTCACATCCATATCCACCGCGCAAGGAAGCCCATACCCCTCAAAAATCTTTTCTACCTTTTCACAAAAAATTTCTATTTTACCAGAAGGGGTTTGAAGGGTATGAAAAAAATGGCTAAAACACCCCTCTTTGCAAAGCAAAGCCTTACTCTTTGGATAATGCTCCACAAAACGCTCAACATCCTTGCTCTCTCTTAAGAAAAGTTCAGGAATACCAAATGTAGCAACACCTCGCCTTAGCAATACTTCCAAAAAAGCGTCATTTCCTTTGGCTTGATGCACACGAAGTTTTGCCATCGTATCCCATCTATAATTGTGATCTACCCCTAATTTTTGTGCCAAACTTCTTAAAATCTCTAAGGCACTTTTTGTACCATGCAAAGAAGGAATGACACGATTTCGCATGGTATAACAAGGCACTTTATCACTTTGATCACGAATCCCCTCATCCCGCTCCAAATAGGTGGCTTCTGGTAAAACCACATCTGCCATCATCGCTGTATCACTGAGGTAAATATCATTAACGACAATAAACTCTAAGTTTTGCATCGCTTCTTTCATTTTTTGAGGATGTGCAAGGGTAATTAAGGGGTTGTGGCGGGTTAAAAACCACCCTTTAATCGTATAGGGTTCTTGCGATAGTATCGCCTCAGGAATGGCTTGCAACACGCCATGCTCTTTAGGAACAAACACGTATGAGCCATGCTGACCTGCCCCATCTAAACGCTCCTCATTGGGGAAAATTCTAGGATACGCCTCATTAAGGGTCGGGATAATTTCATCAAAGGAGATGGCATTAATACATTTAGCACTCTTGGGAAAATAGATGCCTCCTCTTTTCTCCACATTCCCCATTAAAATATTGGCAATCAAAATGGCTCTGCTTCGCTGATACTCCGAGGGAGCAGTCGTTGCTTTATGCCCCCAATCAATAATGCACCTAGGCGCTGCTTGATAGACCTCATCCGCAATACGTTCAACCACTTTTGCTTCAATACCCGTTAAACGCTCCTGCCATTGCGGTGTACTCTCTTTGAGTGCTTTTTCAAGTTTATCAAAGCCAATGGTATAGTGTTGCACAAAATTTTTATCGTATTTTCCATCACGAATCCATACATGTAAAAGACTCAGAACAAATGCTAAATCACTTCCCGCTTTAATGGGATACCACTCATTCGCTTTAGAAGCCATCAGTGAAAAACGAGGATCAAATACGACGAGTTTCTTGGAAGGATTGGAGGCAAAACGTGCCATCGCTTTGGTGAGTGGAATGTCTAAGCCTTCAAAAAGGTTATGCCCAAAATTGAGGATATAGTTCGCATTTTCAAAATCACGGTGCATAGTTTCACCCACTGTATGTTCAAACGCACTCTCAATCGCAATCGGACACGAACTCCAGTGAGAAAATACATTGGGTGAGCCAAACGCATAGGCAAAGGAGCGTAACATATCATAGGATTCACCCGTTTTGGAAGAAAAAATAACACTTCGTGCCCCATACGTTTTTTTCAAATGATTCAATTTAGTGGCGATGTACTCCAAAGCTTCTTCAAGGCTAACTACACGCCATTTATTTTCACCTCTTTTTCCAACACGTATAAGAGGTTGTGTAAGTCTTTGCTCATCATAAAGCTGTGAAATACCCGCAACGCCTCTTGCACACAAAGAAGTTCCCATCGCTTTATCATACGCATTGCCTTGCAAAGCGACGACTTTACCATTAACCACACGAGCCTCCATAGGGCATCGACTGCTACACATTTCACACATAGAGCGAATGGATTTATCTTCACAACACAACGCAAGCTCTCCCATAGCGCCTAAACTACCAGGAACAAAAGGAGTTGCTGTAGCAATTTTTAAGAAATCTCTTCTGTTTTGAGCGAACAACATACCATCCTTACTTAAATATTTACATCAATGATAGGTGCTGGTTTACTAAATAAATACCCTTGCGAGAAGTTTACATGTAAAGATTCCAGCAGTGCTTGAACTTTGGGATTATCCACAAACTCAGCAACAACTTCATACCCCATTTTATGAGCAAACGAGACCATAGTATCGACCATCATAAAATTGACATCATTGCTATTGATATCTCGAATCAATGAGCCATCTATCTTTAAAAAATCAATATCAAGCTTGATAAGATACGAAAAATTAGAATAACCCGTTCCAAAATCATCGATGGCAATGCGACACCCTAATTTTTTTGCCTCATGAATAAAATGGACAATCTCATGAAAATTTTCAATACCCTCAGATTCGACAATTTCTAAAATAACCCGATGCCCACATTGAAAATTTTTAATGTGTTCAAACAAAGACTCTTTCACAGAAGAAGAGAGAATGTCGCCTTTGGTAAGATTAATTGAAAAATCAAATGGCAAATCTTTAAAGTAGGCAAACGCCTTTTGAATCATAATCTTCGTCAGTTTCTCATAGAGTCGTGTTTTTTTCGCCTGCTCTAAAAAATGATAAGGACTTAAATAACTTCCATCCTCTTCTTGCAAACGCATCAGCACTTCATACTTGGTAATTTTATGCACTGTATTGTCATAAATACCTTGAAAGAAAGGAACAATGCGGTCATTTTCAATGGCATATTTTATCTTTTGAATAATATGCAAATTGTGTTTGGTTTTTTGTTTTAATCCCTCGTCTTCATCACGGTAAAACAGTATCAACTTATTCTCTTTTTTTGCCTCTTTTAGCGCAATGTGCGAACGCATGTACACTTTTGCATCATTGCCCTCAGCCACACCCACATTGAGCCTTAGCACAACATCATACCCGTGAATCGTGAAAACTTTTTTCTCTAACTCTTTGACACTTTTAGTAATAAATGCCTCTATCCCATCGTTTCTAAACTCATTACCGCATAAAAGAATGGCAAACTCATCCCCATTAATACGAAACACAACATCGCTGTAATGATAAAAACTCATAACTAAAAAATGAGCCACCCTTTTTAAAAGCTCATCGCCCACATCATAGCCCAAATAGTCATTGATCTCTGAAAATCCAACCAAATTAATCAAAACCAACAATTTAGGCTGATGGTCTAAATTTAAACGGTAAAAAAGGGCTTCTCTATTCCCAAAGCCTGTCAGTTCATCCTTAAAATGCTTCTCAATAATTCTCTCTTTAAGCACCAACTCTGTGATATCAAAATGCGCACAAATATACTCTAAAATCTCCCCATTTTCATCCAAAATAGGCATAATCGTATTTTGCAAATAATGCGTTTGCCCACTTTTATTAACCCCTTTGGTTATGCCTTTCCATATCTCTTTTTTACGTATTGTTGCCCAAAGATCATCATACAAAGAAGAGTCAGCATCACTGGGTCTAAAAATACGATGGCTTTGACCTAAAATCTCCTCTTTTGAAAAACCAGCCATGGCACAAAAAGGCTCACTGACATACGTAATGACCTTATCAACATTGACCTTAGAGACCATGCAACACGCATCTAATATTTTTTTATACTGATTAAGAAAATTGACATTAACATCCAGTTCATGCTGGGTTGTATTGACTAAATGGGTGAGGGCTTTGAGGGTAGAACTCTTTTTAAGAGGCACACCACCAATTTCACCCGCTGTAGAAGTAGCTATCAACACATTATTTGGCAATGTTGACTTTAAAAAAGTGAGTAACGAAGAGAGATTTTCAGGAGGAATATCTCCGTAAAAAAGTTGAATGAGAAGATATTCATCTCCTACAAAGGAGTCTTTAATAAAGGTTTCTAACGCTTCAAGCGTTTGATAGGTATGGTTGATGAGTTTCAAAAGAATGCCCTAGATCATATTTTTGAGTTTTTAAAAGGCGATACATGAGAAATTCTATCACAATATGACTCTTTTGCCAATAAAAACCCCCAAAAGATGGGGGTTTTTGACTATTTTTTAGCCTACGAAGGTTTGACCCGCATAGAGAATGTAAAGTCTTAGAAAAACAACACCCACAAGTACGACCACGGAATTAAGCAAAATGTAGCCTACACGGTACGCATGGTGTCTTAAAGCCGTTACCGCAATTAAAAGTGGGGTTGCAATACCAATCCCAATCACACCAATCCAGAAGACATATGCCCACACACCTGTGGTTAAAGCTTGGATAGCAACGAGTGTTTTATCGCCTCCTTGAAAGTACATCCCCACAAAAAGTGCAAATAAAAGCAATAACTCCATAGGAACAACTCTTAAATCAAGCTCCAAAAGGTATTTGGCATTTTTTTGATTGACCTCTGATTTGAAAAAGAGAAGTCCAAACAAAATCGAGGCCGCAACGCCTGATGAGAGCCCAGAAGCCAGAAAAAGAATCGGCAATAATGGTGTGTTAAAGAGCGGATAACTGTACATAGCTGAGAGTAAAAAGCCTGTATAGATACCAATGATAACCGCAAACAAGAAAAGGGTTCGCTCCAACCATGCTGGATTGTCGCCAATACTGTCAATGATGCCTTTAAACGGTTTTAAAAGTCCTGCAAAAGGACCCGTTTCAAACAACCACGGTTTAAACTTAATCGCTGCGTAAATGAAACTAAGCGGCGTATAGATAAAAAGACCTAAAACACCCAGTGTCATCACCGAGCTAAAGTTATAATGAATCAACAATTTCCAAAAATGAAGCGGTCTTGTTAAGTCAAAAATCAATAAAAACAGACCCAAACAAATGGTCAGTGGCGCTAGAAGCGCACCTGCTTTAATCAAACCATCCCATGGCGCTTTGTTGTTACCTTCTATCCATTTTACCATCAAAGAGGTCATCGCCGCACCCGCAGAGAGTCCTGCTAAAAAAAGATAAACCGCAATCGGCCAATGCCATATAAGTGTTGAGTATTGCTCTAATGAGCCTGCGATGTGATTCATGATTTGATCCCTCCTTTATGGTTTGGTACAATAAACATTTTTGGCTTTGTTCCAAGTCTCTCTTTTTGTTGGTACGTGACACGCTCTGAAAGCACGGTGTTGATTTTGCTTTGAGGGTCATTTAGATCCCCAAATACCAACGCTTCTGTGGGACACACGGTCACACACGCAGGCTCTTCGCCTCTGCTTAAGCGTGATTCGTAACAGAAAGTACATTTATTAGGCGCTTTGGTTACTGGGTCTACGTAACGTGCTTGATACGGACAGGCTGCCACACAGTACAAACATCCCACACACAAATCCACATCCACTAGCACTACACCATCTTCATTTTTAAACGAAGCGTGGGTTGGACAGACGTTGACACACGGTGTATTTTCACAATGCACACACGATTGGCGGTGGTATTCGTAGCCTAGTGTTCCATTGGGATACTCTTCAGGCTTAATCCACACTTGCAAACGATAGACTGATTCTGGTAGTTGATTTTCGGATCTACACGCAACATTGCACGCTTGACAGCCGATGCAGAGATTGTTGTCGTGGACCATTGCATATTTTTTTGCCATTGTTCTCTCCTCCCCTTACGCTTTTTTAACTTTAACACCAGCAACATGCAGGTTCATACCCGAGTTTGGCGCAACCAATGGCGAATAAAGCGCATTGCTGTGAACACCTTTGCCATACGCACGTTTTAGCTCTTTACTCACATGACCAAATCCAAAGTAAGCAAACACCGTATCTTCTCTAACCCCTTTGGTCACGAGGGCTTTGCCTTTTTGGCTGGAGTATTTGTTGTAAACCTCGATATTATCGCCATTTTTAATCCCTAAACGCCCTGCTGTTTTTGGATGAATCCACACTGCCGCATCATCTAAAAGGTTGTTGAGCCAAAGGTTATTTCCGTTATGACCGTTGGTACGAACGGCTGATTTTCCATTGATAAAATAGAGCTCATCATTCTCTTTGTATTTGTACGGCTCGTAACTAAGGGCTCCTTTTTTAGAAACCTCTTCAAGTTTGGGGCTAAAGAGTTTAATTTTGTGAGGAAAATCGATCGTGCCTTCCTCATTAACATGCACCGCCGCAGATGGAAATTTTTTCACAAAATTTGCGACACTTTTTTTATCTTGCAATAAAAGAGGCACACCAAAACTCGCACTGCCGTTGGCTTTAAGTTTGGCGAGTAAATCAATGTTGTCGCCCACTTGTTGCAAACGATAATCCTCAATGTCTTTGTATGGGAAGTACGCACTTAAACCCATTTTTTCCGCTAACTCTTTTGCCACACGCCAACCCGGACGTGCATCGCCTACGGGTTCAACCACTTTTTGGCGACCCACCCCGTAACTTGGGTTTTTGCTACCACTGGCGGTAAACTCTTCATCTCTTTCAAGATACGTCGTATCGGGAAGAACAACATCCGCAAACCATGCCGTATCGGAGACTTGAATGTCATGAACGACCACCAAATCCATCGCCTTAAGTGCTTTAATGACATTTTCCATATTCGATTGTGTCATCACAGGATTATTACGGGCAATAAACCAGCCATGAATTTTATAACCTACTCCTGGAAGCTCTTGAAGTGCCGCATGTGGCACCAATGTCACAATACCCGCCCCTTTACTCGCTAAGAAAAATTCACTGTCTTTTTCGCCAATTCTATCAATTCTAGGAACGCTCACTTTTGGATACGCAGGGATTTTTGGTTTTTTAAGTTTAGGTGCTTTGGGATCACCCTCACCGATAAACTGGTTGTAAAAATCCGCACTTTTACCCAAATAGTATCCACCCTCTTTCTCCACAGCACCCACAAGGGCATTTACCATCATTATCGCACGGCGAAGCTCTAACTCTTGAGGGGTAAATGTTACACGGTGACCATAGTCAAAAACCGCTTTTGGAGCCGCTTTGGCAAACTCTCTGGCTAAGCGTTTTATCGTATCGGCTGGAATATCACATTCAACAGCCATCTTCTCAGGAGTGTATGGTTCAACAGAAGCTTTTAACTCCTCAAACCCTTCACAATACTTCTCAACAAATTTTTTATCGTAAAGATTTTCGTTAATTAACGTATGAATAAACGCCAAAACAAATGGCAAATCATGCCCTGGTTTAATCGCATGCCATTCGGTTGATTTGGCTGCCATGGTTGAAAGTCTAGGCTCTAAGGTGACAAGTTTCGCACCATGAGAAAGGGCATCCATATACGCACGAGCATAAGAGATAACAATCCCTTCAAAAACATTGTGACCCATGTTGATAATGTATTTGGCTTTGGCAAAATCACGCCCAATACTTCCGTGATTGTAGACATCTTTCGCCGCCATACCATACGCTAATGGACAGGTCGCTTCGTGTCCAAATAGGTTATGAGAGCCATAGGCTTGCGCGAGGTTGTGAAACCATGTTTTTGTCCAACCACTACGGGCAGTAAATGCCACCGTATGCGCACCATGCTTTTGCTTAATCTCTTCAAGTTTTTTGGCAATGAAAGTGTATGCTTCGTCCCAACTGACCTCTTTCCACTTTCCCTCACCTCTCTCGCCCACACGCATAATAGGTTTGACTAAACGTTGTGGGTCATAAAGCTGATTAAACCCTGCCGAACCTCTTGCACACACTTTTCCGCCACGGCTTTTATCCTTTGGATTGCCACGAATGAACATCCCTTTTCCATCTTCCACACGTGCTTCGATGGTACAAGAACTCGTACACATTTCACAGATACTCGGTGTAAATTTTGTGTTGCCCTTGTACTGTTTTTTGATCTCATCCATGGCACCTAAAGTTCCAGGGATGCTCGAAAAACCTGCAACGGCTGCTGCAGTAGAAGAGAGCTTGAGAAAGCCTCTTCGGCTAAGCATTTGAGTCATCTTTCATCCTTTTCATAAGATTTGATAGTGGTATCTTAGGAAAGCTATGTAAATTTTATGTAAATTTGAAAGACGAATTTTAATTTATATTTTTTTGTTTGATTTTAAACTAAGAGGCTTTTTGTGGGAATTGAAGTAAATGAGTGACGTAAAAACATAGTAAAATTTTATGTTTTTACGTTTTACATGTAAAGAGATCTGCCATTTTTGTTATTTAAATAGAGTTCTTACAGAACTCTCAACACGCCTTTAAAGCAAAGCTCTAAAGGCTCTACCTTAACACTGGGTTTTCTTTGACCAAAAGCCCACGCACCCTTGGTACTTTTACTTCTTGCAAAATGAGTTTTGCAAGAAGTTTAATAACGTTTATTAAATTTTAAAACGATCAATAGTCATCCCCAAATTTTCAGCTCGTTCAGTTAAATGCTTAGATGCTTGAGAAATCTCTTCAACACTGCGTGTATTTTCACTAGAAAGTTTATAAATTTCCCCAATAGCTTCTAAAATAGCATGTGTTTGGTGTGTGTTAGAATCTGAGAGCTTCGCCATTGCTTGATTGGTGCGATTTGCATGCTCCATGGTTTGTGAAACATTTTGAATCGCTTCTTGGACATTACGAGAATCATCTACTAATAATGTCATGGATTTAGCGTTATGATTTATTGCATCTGCGCTATGACTAATGGCTTGAACAATTACATTAATCGTCACATTAATTTCAACTAAACTCTTTTGCGTTCGCTCTGCTAACTTACGAACCTCATCTGCAACCACGGCAAAACCACGTCCATGTTCTCCCGCACGCGCCGCTTCAATGGCAGCATTCAGCGCTAGAAGATTGGTCTGATCAGCAATATCAGATATCACACCAAGAACACCTCGTACATCGTTGGCTTGATTGCTTAATTCGGTTAATTTATACGCAATATCCATCTCATTTTTTGCTGTGTTTTCCACATTATTGACGAGAGTCAGTAGATGCGTTTGTGATGTTTCAAGTGCCTCAACCGCTTTGCTAATATCCTCTTGTGTTTGATTCATCGTAATCATAGCATTGTTTAAATCCTGCGTGATTGCTTTTCCTTTTTCTGAAGCATTTTGAAGCAATGTTGACTCTTTTAAGGCATTATCACCAATTGCAGAAGAGGTACTAAAAAGCTGATTGGCTAGTGTTAAATTTTCATATCCAGACGCTTTAACTTCTCTTAGAGAAGTCGCAAAAGATTGCAATAATTCAGACGTTGCATTTGCAATCAACGAAACTTCATTGCGACACGGTATCTCTAATTTTGTACGTAAATCTTTTTCTTGAGCACTATGGGTAATCTCAGTTTCCAACGCTCGAAGAGGAGCAACCACTAAGCGTTTTAATCCTATAAAGATGACTAAAACCGTTGCCATAAAAATCACACCAATTAAAGCAATATAATAATAACTAATTTTAAGCGTTTCACTAATTTTACTTTCAACTTTTTCTTTAGGAACACCTAAAATATTGTATCCGATACGTTGATTGTTAGGATCATAAACAGGAAGGGATACCACAAAATAGTCTCCAGAAAAAAGATACTTCTCTTTGATTAAGGCTTCCATATCAAGAGATTTTGCAAAATCTTTCACCTCTTTAGAAAACCATTTATCATTGCTCATAGCATAGGCACCCACCATCTCCATTTTTGAAAGAAGAGGATGTTTAGAAGCAACAGACGCATCAATGAGTTGAATATATTTAACACCCTCTTTTTCAAAATCACGAGACATACTTCCTACGCCCTGAGAGAGATTGACCACACCCAACAAAGTACCCTCTTTTGTGATAATCGGCGCCACGGTTGCAAGTACAAATCCACTCTGTTGTACTGCCCAACTCGATTGAAGTTTTTTTGTTTGAATAGCCGCTACATAATTTGATAGCATAGACAAATCATCGCCAAACTTTTTTGCATCCCAACTGCGTGAAAAAGATTTTAAATCTGCCGTTGCAACATGAATGCGTATGCCTTGATAATTAGTTTTATTTTTAAAAGAATTGGCTACATTTTTCAAAATAAGATGGGTACTTTCACGATCGTTATTTTTGATACTCTCTTGCAATGCAGCCATTTCAGCTAACTCAACAGAAGCAATAATCCCCACATCGTTTTTTACATGTAACTCATCTTGAATCTTCATAGCCAAATAATCACGCTCTTGCATTTTTTCCTTTTCGCTTAAAAAGGATTGCGCATTAAAACTAATAAGCGAAACAATCACCACCGTAAAAAGAGCAATCAGCACCATCAAACGTATAATCTGAGCCGAAATATGAGTACCCTTGAGCATCTATTTTCCTTTAAAAAAACATAAGCGTGAATGATATCATATTTTCGTCATTATTTTTATAAAAATATTTAAAATCTAATAATACTAA
>Ga0265295_1004617_pt1 | contig 18373 bp, 17 predicted proteins | sample Munlansysbiofilm_FD_192503 | JGI IMG/M metagenome (GOLD analysis project Ga0265295, IMG submission 192503) | Leachate microbial communities from a municipal landfill in Southern Ontario, Canada - Methane capture system biofilm | ecosystem: Engineered > Solid waste > Landfill > Unclassified ...
CTTTGTGCGCATAGGTTCCATCGTATACTTTTTCGGTGGTTAATTCCTGAAAACTAGCGTACGCTTCCCCTGGGGCAATATAAAAATTCTTGAAATCGTCAATTTGCTCAAACGATGAGGTGAACTGACGATGTACTTGTGGTTCGTTAATACTACCACAAGCGGTTAAGCCTATGAGCAGACTTATAAGCCACCAGTAATGGTTGATTATCTTGGATGTTGTCATACGTTTTGGATTTTGGTTGTTACGACGTGATTTTTTATTTAGAACATCAATAATCAAATTCTATTACAAATAGTAGGGTTTAATTTATATCCAATCTGGAGTTAATTCTTTCCCAAAACTTAGGTGCGTAAACAAATACATCATCGTTAGTATAGGGTATGTTGTCTGGGCCAGCGTAGACTTGAATCAAACCATTTGTATCAAAACTTAATGTCCCATTCATAACAACCGTTTCTCCGCTTAATGGTTTATGATACATCTTATTTGTGTATTTATTACTTCTAATAATCAAACTGTTAAGAGGAGACGAAATTGGATTGTCCACAGAGGTTGAAATCATCTCGCCATTTGGATTTACTATAAATGTCGAATCAGTATTACCAAAAAAGAAATTAAATCCCCATTCTGTATTTGCATACGGAAATATTTTTTTTATCATTTCAACTTGATTGATTCTCAATACATTGTTTACTAAGGAATCCGGAGGAAACATGTCTAACTTAATATTGTTATATTCTACTGGAAGATTTACAATTTGGTAGAAAGATCTTGGCATAAAGTAAAAATATTTAAAGTCAATCTCATCATCTACAAATTGATTATCGTTGTTTATTCGACCAAAAATTATAGGATTAAATGTCACTGTCACATTGTTAGAAAAATCAACCATTCGTAATGGATCATTGAGAGGTAAATGGGTAACACTCTGATTTACATATTGTAAAACTTGCGCGGTGTTAGTGCCTGGAACCATTACGGTGTCGATGTAGCCAATTGTCCATATTTGAGCAATAAATTTAGTTGGAGTTAAGCTGGTTATGTAATCGCCAAATTCCTGATATACACTATCAGTAGGTAAAGATTTTGACATTTTCTGGGCGATTCTGTTAGTCGTAAAATTAATTTTATAAATAACTATACCCGCGTCTTTTTTACAACTAGATAGAAGTACAATAGCTAGGATAAGATATGCAATTTTTTTCATATTCTTCAATGTATTATTTAATTCATAAATATTAAATACCCAGCTTGTATATAGATGTGAGGGCTGGCGTTGTTATAATTATTGTATATTCAAGCTATAAACCACGCTACGAATGTACATAATATTTTTAACGTGTGTTTTAGTTTACTTCCTATTTTTTTTAACAAGTTTTGTTTGTTAGGAGTTTCCACGGTCTTGTAGTGCGCTTGGGCAGTAGAGTAGTTGTTACTACACAAAAAATGAGCAAGCGAAATGCTTGCTCATAAATACGTGTAAAACGAGGGTGTTACGCCTGTTTGTTATTGGGTCACATAATGTAGTTCTAAGGCTTCGCCTTCTTTTTGTAACCACATTTCATCTTCTTTCAATTTCAGAATTTGATACACGCCATCGGCGGCGTCATTTTCGTAGTTGAAGGCAATTTTTTGAGAGTCGCTTACAAACGCCCATGTACCGTTGGTTTCGAAATCGAAATTAACGCCTAAAAAGGTGTATTTGGCGGTGAGTTTAGCGGTTCCGTTTTCCGATAGATTGAGTTCGTATTGATTGTAATTGGAAGTTACATCGGTGCCGTTTTCGATGGCTTGTGCAATTTTCCAATTATTAGTTACACGATCAGTTTTTGATGTAAGCGAAATAAGTGGACCTTCGGGATAATTATCGCAGCTTGTGAATGTGGCTCCTACCATAGCTGAAAGTAACAAGGCCATTGCAAGTTTTGTTTTGAACGTCTGCTTGCTTGCGTTTCTGCTAGACGTTAAGCCTAAAACAGAGGTGATTTGTTGTTTCATTGTTGTAAAATTTAGTTTGTTTTGTGAATTTAGAAAACTATATGGAAGGGGTTCGTCCTGTTTAACGAGACTTGCCACCTATAATACCTAATAAAAGGCTAATTACGGCTATGGCTAATAATACATGTATAAGGTAACCAAGACTGAATCCGAAAAAGCCGATAATCCAAGCTATTACTAGAATGACGGCGATGATGTAAAGTATATTTCTCATGATGATTTAGGGTTTTTGGGTGATAGAAATTGTTGATACTGGAACTTGATGTTGTGCGGTTTTGATGATGTACACCTTGTGCTTGCCATGATGCTTCTGTTTAAACCAGCCTCGATGCTGTCCATGGTCTTTGTGGCTTTCTGTTAGTACTATGCATGATGTCATGGCTGTTCCCGCTATCATGAGTAATACGAATAGGGACATTGTTTTAAGTAGTTTCATAGGTATTTGTTTTGTACAAAGGTGATCAAATTATAAACGAATAGCATTACATTCTACGATTTGTTAATTACATAAATCACAGATGGTAACAATAAAAAAACCGCCTTAAATTTGCTAGTTTAAGACGGTTTTTTATTTAGCGTGTGAATTGATTAGTTGGGTTGTACAATATCAATGATGACGGTTCTGTTATAGAAGCGTTCTTCAGGTAATTTGTTCTCAAATGGCGCATTATCTGCATCCATACCAAACGCCAGTACTTCAAAACGGACACCTGTTTTCCCAGCAGTATCAACAGCTTTTTTCAGAATCTGTTTAATATCTTCGGCACGTCGTTCTGATAAATCCCTATTATACTCAGTTCCTCCAATAATATCGGTATGTCCGTGTATAATTACCGTTCCGTTGTTGGTAATGTGTGGTGCCACTTCTTCGTTCAAAAAACGTTCGTAATTGGCTACTGTATTTGATTGATCAAAATCAAATAGAATACTAAATCGTAACGCTTCTTCTTTAGGCTCGTCGTTGCGCACCAACTTAATGACACTTTCTTTTCTAATGGTCACACCATCCGTCGTTTCTCCAGCCACGATGAATGTGTAGGTGCCTTTGGCATTGTTGCCAAGAATACTATTTCCCGAAATGCTTTCTTGTTTGCGGCTATAAGGACCGTAATGTTTGGTCACACCTTTTTCGTCGATAACATCAACATACCATGATTTCATGGAAACCTTTTTGTCGGACTCTAAATTAAATAGAATATGACTATCGAGTGGGTCAGCTTGCTCTACCACAATTTGAAGTGGTGCGAGTAGGTTAGAGGGGCTAGTCACTATGTCCACTCGGCGATCACCTTCGCGTAACAACGTTAGGTAATTTTTCCCGCCAGGTAATTCTGATGGATACGCTGGTTGATTACGACCTTCTGTTCTAATACGTGCTCCGTTGATGCCAAAAGCTGTCACTAAATAGGTTTTTACCGATTCTGCATACGATTTGCCTAGTGGTGCTCCATCTCCAGCCGAAGCGCCTGTAAGTGTGATACTTGATGTAGGATTTTCAATCATGCGGTAACCTAAAATATTAAGGATATTGTAGTAAGCCTTCATTTGACGAGCCGATCGGCCTGTTTGGTTTTTGGCCTCCGATTTCTGAATCTGTTCCGGTCTAAAAGTTTTGGCTTCTGCAGCACTTAAAGTTACATATCGACTAGGAATTTTGGATGTTTCTTTCTCAAAGAAAATGTAGTTACGGAGTGGAAATGCTTCGTCGATGGTGCGTTTTACGGGCACTGTAAGGGGAGCTCTAACCACAAATTTTGTATGGTTGTCTTCTGCTGCCACTGCCACTATCACTGGTTTGGTTTCCGCTTCTTTTGTTTCCACTTTTTTTACTAAGGCTAATGGTTCTGTCACTGTTTTAGCAGGTTTGTTTACTTTACCAGTACCAAATTTTAAGGCTAAACCAACTCTAACAGTTGATAATGACCAACTTTCGATGTCGCGTGGCGCTTGTCCGAAATAGGGATGATACGAAACAAAAGGCGATAGTGCGACTTGATGTTTATTGGAAGCATCTGCCAATTGTATGTCGTAACCAATACCAATATGTGTCGAAAATACATCGCGGCGGATATCACTGAAATCGCCTTCAGATGTATTGAACAGCGTTCCGTCATTCTGATCAAACGTGTACGCAAATGATTTATTGATGTTATAACTATAAGCCCCACCCAAGAATACATAAAAGTTAGGTCCGAAAGGGGAGATACGAATACTGGGTTGTATGGTCGCATAACTCAAATTTGTTTTCAAGTCTTCGGGGCAATTGCAGGGAGACATGACTTGATCGAATGAACCTCCACGATTGTCGTAACCGAGGTTTAACATAAATCCAATAACTGGAATGGGTCTATATTCGAGCAACAATGATCCAAAACCTCCTATGCCGAAACCATTATGTAGTGCTGCTGGCACCATTATGGACGAATTTAGTGTTTGGGTCGTTCCCGTGTACATATTAACGTTGGCAGCTCCCGAAATCCCTATCCAAAATTTGGGTTGGGTTCTTTCTACTTCCTGAGCTGGTAATGTGGTGGCTATGCCAATCAACATTAATGAGGAGAAAAGTAATTTTCGCATCATGGTATTAGTTTTATTATCAGTAATTAGTTTCATTGTAAATAGTTTTTTGTCAAATAGAACTCACCTTACCGTGATAAGGCGAATTCTATAAGGGTTTATTTTTATGGTTTTGTAACGGTGTTTGTGTCCAATGTGACAGCTCCAGTACGTGTTAAAGCTCTACCTATAAGCGTAGCACCTGTTGTAAGTGTAACAGATTGTTCAGCCAGAATGTTCCCGTAGAATATAGAATTTGTTCCTAATGTAGCTGACGAACCTACCGACCAATAGATATTTTTTGCTTGTGCACCACCTGCCAGCACAATACTGGTACCAGGATCGGTAATGAGCGTTGAACCCATTTTAAATATCCATACAGCATTTGGATTTCCACCTGCGTCGAGTGTGAGAATGCCATTTGCACCTGTGCCCGAAATTCCACTTGTAGAAGCATTTACATACAACCCAGGAGCCAATGTAAGTCCACCTAATTGTCCCGGTAACGAAATGGCATTGGTGGAACGTCCTTGAGCATCGTTATAAGCAGTAGTTAAATCTACTTTAGCTTGTCCTACGATAGGGTCAGCTACGGTGTATAAGATACCAATAACATTGCCCGATAAAAGTCCGTTCATGGTTGAGGTAGGGAATGAACCTACATCACCCGTAATAATAGTGCTTACTCCGGTATTCGAAACGCCTGAACCAGCAAGTATGGCAAAATCTCCTGCCGAACCTAAATCAACTCCCGGAGGACCTGCAATGATGGCTGTGAAATTTGCGACTAAAGTTCTATCGCTGTTTATGGTAAAGTTATAGTTGGCCGATGCAGAAACGATTGTTCCACTTTCAGTCCAGTTGTTGAATATGTAGCCAGCATTTGTAAGGGCTAAAACCGTTACCGAAGATCCCGCATTAAATAATCCAGCTCCACTAATGACACCAGCTTCCGCTATATTTGATGATAATGCAACCGTGTATTGATTTGTGGCTGCTACCGTGGTAAAACTCCATTCTTTGTCGCTGGCTAATGGATTTCCAACAAGGTCGGTAGCATCAGTTGTAATGATGGCATTATAAGTTGTGCCATTTAAAAGTGGATTGGTTGGTGTGAAAAATCCCTCATTATTAACGTATGTTACACTTCCTAATACAGGTGTTGTACCATTCATGAGTTTGAAAGTCAATGAATTAATAGTTGCATCATCCATGGTTTTACTGAACGTCGCTCTCACTATTTTATTGGTAGGAACATCTACTGCGCCATTCATAGGATCGGTGGCCACGACAACAGGTGCAATCACCATTCCAGTAGCAAAACTCCATGTGGTATCTTTGGTCATACTATTGCCCGCAACGTCTGTTACTTCTTTTTTAATGGTGGCAGAATAGACTTTGTTTTCCAAAAGTAGATTGGCTGGTGTAAAAGTGGCCTTATTTCCTAAATACGAAATAGTACCAGAAACAACCGTGATTCCTTGCATTACTACAAATGAAGTTGCATTAATGGTTGTAGCATCCATCTCAGTACTGAAATCAGCTGTGATGGCTGTGTTCAAATATACATCCGATGCGCCATCAAGAGGATTGGTTAAAACAACGACTGGAGTAGAGCCTGTGTTAAAATTCCAAGTAGTATCTTTTGCCATCATATTGCCCATTAAATCCTTGCTGCTACGTTTTATAGTTGCAGCATACACGGTATTTGCTTCGAGTAAATCTGTTGGGATAAATGTGGCAGTTGTGCCACTGTAAGCCACTGTACCGCTTATTAAATTGACGCCTTTTTTTAGTATAAAGGTGGTTTCATTAATAGTTTTTACGTCCATGGTTGTGTTGAAGGTGGCAGTAATTTGTTGAGTGTTCACAACATTGATGGCACCATTGGTTGGGTTGGTTACAGTCACTTTTGGGCAGACTCCAACAACTTCGCCTGTGAAGTCATCTTTACGGCATTGCCACGTGGTAAGTGTCAATAGTATGAGTATGAAACTCATACTAAATAAGCTTGAAAACCGTTTGCGCTTTTGCGTTATGGATTTCTTTGGTTTAAATAAAAAAATGGAGTTTTTCATGTTGAACTGAATTTATTAAATGAATAATTAAAAGTTGTTGGTCAATTTTTTGTTGAGCTTTTCCTAACCTTGCAAAGGTCAGTTTATTTGCCTCGAATGGCGTTACACGGCAATGAAAATTTGTTACATAATTCACTGATTTAGAATGACTTTTTTCAAGTTACGCTAAAAACCCCATTCTAAATAGTTATTTTAGAACGGGGTTTCCTTAAAATCGAGTGTGCTTCACAAATTGTTATTGAACAATAAATTTACCTTTTTGTGAACGCTCTCCAGATAATAGTTTGTATACGTAAATACCGGTTGGGAAGTTGGACTGTATCATTGTGGTTGATTCCGTAATGGCTTTACTCATTAATAAACGTCCTGTGGTATCATAGACATAAAACTGTGCATCATACTGGTTGCTATTTCCCATGAGTTGAATTTCGAGTTCGTTTCCCGAATTGTTTGTACTAATGGTAGCAAGTTTGTCACTTGTTGGTTGTACTATGGCTGTAATAGGATTTACACAAGGCGATTGCATGGTGATAGTCGAGGCTTCGGTAGTTAAGGCGCCGCTTGTGCTTAATGCGCGACCCAAAAGTACTGTTCCTGTTTTGATGTTAATAGCACCATTGTTAGCTACAATAACGCCCTTGAATTCCGAATACTCATTAATTTCTACGGCTCCTGACACTTTCCAATACACATTTTTGGCTTGGGCACCATTGGTAAGTAATACTTTAGCATACGTACTGGTGGATAATGCACCTGTAATTTTGATGACAAAGATAGCATCCGCATTGCCTAAAGCATTCAAATAAACGGTGTCGGTAAGTACCGTGGCAGCATTCAATAAATAGGTGTGCGGCGTAAGTTCCAAATCGTTACCAAACTGTGCAGGATAAAGTAATTGAATGTCGTGTGTTAGATTATTCAAATAGGTATAAACATTAACTAAATCGGCAGCTACAGCAGCCGTTGAAGCATCAGGTAGCGGATGGATTAAGCCAGTCACATTTAATTCCTGAAAACCAGTTGTAAGTCCTGCGTTTGTGCCTATGTCGCCTGTAACAAACGAGATACCGCTATTGGTTAAACCACCATTGGCAGTAAACAGTGCGTAACATGACGTTTCGCTCAAATTTGGAGCAAGAGGACCATTGAGTACTTCACTTCCACAGCCTACAGGTGTAAAAGCAGAAATTCCGTTGGTGGTTATCGCGCCAGTGGTGGATAAAGCACGACCTTCAAGCTGAACGCCAGCGTTCATTACAATAGCGCCATTGTTGGCTATCAAGTTACCTTTCATCACTGTGCCCGAAGACATATCAATTAAACCTTCTACTTTCCAAAATACATTGCAGGCTTTGGCATTGTTCAATAAAACGACTTCCGATAAAGCGGCTGTTGAAAATGCACCGTTTATTTGGATGATAAACTCAGCATTGGCATTCCCTTCTCCATCGAGATACAGTTTGTTTGTCAACGAAGCACTTTCACTTATATAATAGATACCAGGAGTTAATTTCTGCCCGTTTCCAAGAAGTGGTGCAGGGAATAACGTAGGAGTGGCTGAATTTAATAAATTGTAAGCCGTCAGTAAATCGGTTGCAGCAGAAGCTGTTACGCCATCGGCATTGTGCATGCCACCATTCACATTACCAAATCCGCCAATGGCACCATTGTTTGTTCCCACGTTTCCAGTAAGAAGCGTGTGACCCACATTTGTTAAACCACCATCGGTGGTGAACAGTACAAAATCTCCAGCTATACCTAAACTCGGATTTGTACCGAAACTTGCTTGCGTAGCAAATAGCATTGAAACTACTGCGACGATGTTGAGTAATTTATTTTTCATAATGATAAGTTTTTTGTGTCGAAACAGAATTATTTCAACATCACAAAGGTCAGGTTATTTCCAACCAAATCCATTACACAAGTTACTCTAAAAGTTACATAAGTTACGGATTTAATCTTTGTTTTTTTTGAGATGTGTGAGTTTGAAGAGCACAAATTTAGGCATGGTGTCTCCGAGTAAAAAACCAATTGGTTTCAGCGGTTCGATATGATCGCATACGACCTTGACAATGGCAATAAGCGGAATGGATAAAAACATGCCCGATACGCCCCATAATGCGCCACCAGCAAGTACCACAATAATCGAGACTAGTGCGTTGATACGTACTTTCGAAGCTACAATTTTGGGAACGATGTAGTTATTGTCGAGTAGTTGCACAAAATAGTAAACACCCATGACGTACAAGGCAAACCAAGGCGAATCTTTCGTAACGAGTGCAATCATCATAGGTATAGCTACAGCCACTAATCCCCCAATGTAAGGGATAAGATTGAGAAGAGCGCCCACAATACCAATCAAAATGGCATAATCAATGCCAAGAATGAGGAGCCCCACCGAATTGAGTACGGCAACCAATACGGTTTCTATCACCAATCCTACGAGATAGTGTTGAATGACAGATTTCGTTTGACTGACAATAATGGTTACATTACTTTGGCGTTCTTTACCAAATAGTTGATGAATAAAATCGAGCAGTAGTGGTTTGTACAACAAGAGCAGAAAAACATATACGGGAATTACAAAAATAACCACTAAACCATTGCCCACAGAAAGTAAGGTTTGTCCAATGAAAGAACTGCTACCATCGAGTAGTTCTATTTTTGTCTCCGCAATCCACGCATTTACGCCTTCGGCGCTGATGTTGAAATAACCTGGAATCCACCGAATGGTTTGATCAATTAAATGGCTAAATTTTTCTACAAAAATGGGCCACGAATCACTAAACAGCCGTAATTGTGAATACATAAAAATACCTAAAGCAGCTATGATGATAATGGATAGCAATAAGGTGATACAAATGGCTAAAATACGATTGACTTTTTTTGTTTCAAAAAAGCGTACTAACGGATGTAGCAAAATGGCTATAACGGTTCCGAAAATAAGTGGAACTATAATGGCTTGAGCAATGTATAGCATCGTTATAAAACTATATAGTCCGACACACATTAAAGCCGCTTTGGCGTAGAAAGGCAGTTTGAGAATCATATATTATCCTGTTTGAAGTGAAAAAAACTTGAAGGTGTTTGGTCATCCAAATGCCTTCAAGTTTCTAAATTAGTCTATTTTAATGAGATTTATAATCGGAACGAGATACCTAATTTTCCACCATTGAATGCGTTACCACCACCAAATTCTAGGTTAAGGCCTAAACTATTTGTAACGTAGTAACGTAGGCCTACTTGTCCGCCGAATCCTAAGCCAGAACTGTGATTTCCAGTATAACCATCGGGCGAAGTCCATACATAAAAACCCACATTGGCACCTGCGTATAAATCCCAACGATTCGACATACGAAACAAACTATTAAAATGGTAATTGGCATTACCCGAAATGCCTAAAATGTTGTGATTATAGTAGCTGCTTTGCCAATGTTCGTTATAAGATCTGTACGATGCTTCAGCACCTATAGTTACATCACGCACAATGCAGTAATCAAATCCAGCGTAAACGGGGATACCTCCATCGGACAAGCCAACACCAATATTCAACTGCGGTGTTCCAACGTATAAAGGACTTTGAGCGAAGGCAATTGTTGCCATCAATACGAAGGCTAGAGAAAGTAATACTTTTTTCATAATCAGGTTTATTGTTTAATGTTTAAATAATCGGTAGTCAAAATAACTGTAGAAAATGATGGGTATTGAACGCTTGGATTGTTTTCAGCAGTAATCACAATCTTAGCTGGTTTTACACTCGATACCGTTTCAAATTTGGCGTTTAAGTTCTTAGCCATAAAATCATCCGAGCTATTAAGTTGCCCCAAATTTTTAGCACTATTGTCGTTGGCAACCAACCAAACTACATATGCATTAAAGGGTGGTGAAAGACGTGTTGATGGTGAGAGGTTTGAAATCTCAATTTGAATCACATAATTTTTATTATTGTCCAGTTTGACTTGCACGGTTCCTTGTGCAGCGGGGACCACGGTCGAGTTCTGAAAATGCGATTTTACCGCACACGAACTCATTGAGAAAATGACGATAGCACTAGCTAAGCAAGCCATGCATGTCAATTTTAGATGGTTTGTTTTCATTTGTTGTTTGTTTAATTTGGTTTAGTTCATTTATTATCCGTTATCTACGTCTTCTTTTTTCTTAAATAGTGAGCTTATTCCTGATATGATAGTTATTAAATTACTATCAACCAGCATGGTTGTAAAATTTTCAACCATTACGGCGCTTAAGTAGCCTTTGATACTACGATGTTTTCCCAATACTAAGTCCGTGATCAGATTGAGAACCATATTAACGCCTGTTTTAGCGATTTCTAGTGGACGATCCCGCTGTGTATCTCCTTTGAAAAGGGATACGATATTCAGTGTAGTCGCAATTTCTTGGAAGGTATCCTTAAGTTTGTATTCCTGAATATCTTTTTCCTGTTGTAATGCTGCAATATGCAATACAAGTTCAGAATGATTGACAATGAGTTTTTTTTCCATGTTGAATCTGTGTTATGACTAGTTGTCTTCCAGTATTTTTTTTATAATCTTGTTACGCAGAGGTTTCTCGATCATTTTCTTGCGCGCCACAAACAGGATTATGGCCAATAAAAAATAAAAGGCTGCAATCAGTGCAAATCCAGAGTAGGAGTCGCCCAAGAGGGCTGAAAGATAAAAACCAAGCCCAATGCTTAGCGTGACTACACATAGAAATGCAGAAATACCAATAATCAGAGAACTAATTACGGATGAGCCTACGGTCGAAATCTGGTTGATTGTTTGAAATTTTAAAATTTCGAGATTCAACAGCAGATATTCTTTCACACTGTCGCTTAATTCTTCTAGTTTTTGTAAGATAGGCATAATTGTATTGAATTAAAGTTGAATAAAAATAATGCTTTCAACTTGCCAAAAATGTAACACTCTCGACAAGTTTACTCACATTATCTGTCTATTATTTTTGACTTTTGAAAGTTTCTTCTACTTTGTGCTTTCCATTTTCAAAAACTTCTTCGACTTTTTCTTTAGCTAAGTTTTCCAAATCTTCCGCTTTTTTGCGTAAAGCAGCGGCTTCATCAGTCATTTTTTTCTTAACATCACTAGCTAACTCTTTTGCTCCGTCGATAATATTACTGCGTGTTTTGCTTCCTTTGTCAGGTGCAAATAAAATTCCGAGTGCTGCTCCGGCTAATGCGCCAACTACTAATGCGCCAATTAGTTTTCCTGTTCCGTTTAAATTTTCCATTGTTTTTTTGTTTTATGAGAATTAAATGCTGTTATGTTTTTATTCAAGTGAGCTTGTTATATATTTCAAGTATTTTAAAATCTATAACCAACGGTGGCTTGGTACCACATGTTTTTGTAGCGTGGTGTGCTTGATGTGCCGTCGCCTTTATTACTTAAAACATCCCATCCACCTCTGGCGCCAATTACCATACGACCTAAGTTTACATCTAAACCAGCTGTAAGACACAAGGTATTTTTAAGTAAATTTTCATTTTCAAATTGTTCATCTTGCGAAATGTTGATCAAATCACTTTTGAACGTGTAATTTTGGCTCAGTAAAAATGAATATTGTGGACCCACTAATATGGTTAAGAATTTGCAGGTTCTTACAGCTAATAATAGAGGTACATCTATGTAGTTTGTGGTACGTGAAAAACTGTACTCGCTACCTAATATAGATCCAGAACCGCGATAACCTTTTTGTGAGAAGAGTATTTCGGGTTGTAAGCCAATGAATCTGGTGAGTGGCAAGGTTACAAATACACCACCAGCAAAACCTAATTTTGAATCGGCTTCAAATTCATCTCCCTGTGTGTCGTATATGTTCGATACATTAGCACCAACCTTTGGTCCAAAGGAAATTCTTTTACTGTAATCCATGTCATCTCCACCTAAAATTTGCGCGGATAAAGCCATTGGAAATACAACTAACACTGTTAGTGACAAAAATTGAAATAGTTTATTTTTCATTTTGTATAAGTTTAAATTGTAACAAAATTGTTATGCTGCAAAGGTGAGGTTTATGACAAGGCAAGTCATTACACAATCCTATAAATATGTTACATCATTCACGGATTAACGCAAAAAGAGCTAATCACGAATGATCAGCTCTTTTTAGTTCACTTGTTTTTGTCAATACAATTACATCCGTTCCATGTACCAGTTCAGTTGCTTCTTGAGTCTTTTAGTCTCACAAATGGCCGTAATTATTTTCTGAAGACGCATGAAAGCGGTTTCGCTTTTCACCACGTAATCGAATGCTGCATGGTGCATACAGTTTACCGCCACATCAATTTTATCTTGAGCCGATAGTATAATAACAGGAATGTCAGGATTGAATGCCTTTATTTTGTCCAACGTTTCAATACCATTCATCACATCGCGTTCAACGCCATCGAGCAAATAGTCGAGAATAATAATATCGGGTTTATGCGACAAATTTTCGATACAAAGTTCGCCTGTAATGTAAGTTTCAATATCAAAATCGGCATGTTCAAGGAATTCAATTTCAAGTAGTTTCAAAAAAACGGCATCATCGTCTACCAGAAAAAGTTTTATTTTAGTTTTCATTATGTAATTTTTTAATACTATTATATTCTTCTTGTAATTCATCACAGGCTTGTAAACAAATACTTTCTATCTGTAGTATTAGGTCGGGTATATTATCTGTTTGTTGTTGTGTGCCTGCGTATTCTTGTACTTTTATAGCCATATTTTCAAAGTCGTGGCTGATACCCATAATGGTAAACGACGGAATCATTTTATGTACAGCCGAGTATAATTTATCCCAATTTTTATCTTCTAAGCTCTGTTTCATCGTATTCACCAACGGTGGTGTTTGCTCCAAATAGAGCGAAATCATTTCCATCATTAAGTCGGGATTTGATTTGGTGCGTTGATTGAGGTAATTCAAATTAATACATTTATTTTTCTTATTTTGTTCTTCTTCCGTGTCGCACGATGCTTCACTCGGTTGGCTGTTTTTGACCAAATTTAATATTTTGCTGTACAATAGTCGTTCGTCTACTGGTTTAGCTATATAATCATTCATGCCTACGGCTTTGCATTTTGCCAGATCAACGGTGGTAACATCGGCCGTAAGTGCTATAATCGGTATATCCAATTTGAGGACGTTACGAATATATTCGGTTGCTTCAAATCCGTTCATTTCAGGCATTTGTAAGTCCATCAACACCACATCGAAATGTTCAGATTCGAGCTTTTCAATGGCAATTTTTCCGTTCGAAGCAATGTCGCGCCCAAAACCAAAATCATCCAAAATGGTTTTCATTAATAACTGATTCAGCGGAATGTCCTCAGCTACCAATACTCTTATGTTTTTTATTGTTAAGTCTAATTTTGGCATTTCGAGGTCATCTTCAGCTTGTTCTTTGGTTTTTGGAAACACAAGTGAAAAGCTAAATGTTGAGCCTTTGGTTAGTTCACTGTCAACATGAATAACACCACCTTGCGATTTTACCAATTGTTTTACAATGGCCAGTCCTAGTCCTGTGCCGCCGTATAGTCGCGATGTGCCACTGGATGCTTGTTGAAAGTTTTCAAATATTTTTTCGAGTTTCGATTTGTCAATACCGATACCAGTATCTGAAACAGCAAAATGGATGTTTGCTTTCTCGTCAGTTTCCTCTACTAATTTCACTGTGACTGTAATACAACCTTTATTGGTAAATTTCACGGCATTGCTTACTAAATTCAGAATGATTTGATGTAATCGGACAGGGTCGCCCAGTATAACTTTGGGGATACGATGGTCGTATTCTATTTTGAGCTTGAGGTTTTTTTCTTGAATTTTAGTTTCGAAGAGGTGTAGCATGGCAAAAATAGACGATTCCATCTTGAACGGAATCTGCTCGAATGTCATTTTACCAGCATCTACTTTGGCTAAATCTAGAATATCGTTAATCAGTACAATGAGGGCATCGCCACTTAGTTTTATCGCCGTCAAGTATTCTTTTTGTTTGGCGTTGAGTTCGGTTTTGAGTACCACTTTGGTGAATCCAATGATAGCATTCATAGGTGTGCGTATCTCGTGGCTCATGTTCGATAGGAATTGCTGTTTGGCTTTTACCGCATCTTCCGCTTTGCGCGTAGCAGTTTGTGCTACACTTTTAGCTTCCTGAGCTACTGCATTGGCTAACTCAGCCCGTTCTTTGGCCTCGTTGAGTTCAGTTGCAATGCGCGTTTGGTCAGTTACATCGCGAGCTACAATCACTACACCCAATACATTCCCATCGTCGTCTTTAAACACGGAACCATTGAACAGCACATCAGTGAGCTTACCGTTTAGGTGACGCAGCGTCAGTGGCGAATCGGCCACAGAGCCCATAGCAAAAACTTCTTGATATACTTCGCGTGCTTTTTGAGGCTCGGTAAAGTAATCAAAAAAATCGCTGTCGGTAATGTCGTCGCGTGTGAGGCCGATGATATTAGCCGTGGCCTGATTCATGTCCATAATTTTTCCTTCGGTGTTGATGGTTACCAGTGGATCTAAACTGGCTTCTATCAGACTGCGGGCATATTGGGAGGATTGATTTTGCATGTGTATTTAGTTTCCGATTTCTTCAATCGTATTTCTATGTTTAAATTTTAAATGCTTATATTCGGAAGGTGTCAGCCCAGTCACTTTTTTAAACTGACTTGATAAATGTGCCACTGAGCTGTATTGGAGGCGATACGAAATTTCAGTGAGATTCAATTCATCATAGAGCAGTAACTCTTTTACGCGCTCAATTTTATGAATGATAATAAATTGTTGAATCGTAATACCTTTGACCTCCGAAAAGAGGTTGGAAAGGTAGGTATAATCGTAATTTAGTTTTTCGCTGATGTAATTGGAATAATTAATTTTGGGTAGTTCGTCGGAGTAATGGACTAGTTCTATAATGACGGTTATTATTTTTTCTATCAACACCGCACGTTTGTCGTCCATCAGTTCAAGACCAGAAGGAAGTAGCGCTACTTTTAATGCTTGTCGCTGACTATCAGAGAGGTCTTCCATGATTTCTATTTCGCCCAAATCGACCAAAATGAAGTGAAGACCAAGCTTATTAAGCTCTTCTTTTACCACCATTTTACAACGAAGGCTGACCATATATTTAATATATATTTTCATATTATTTTTTTATTGAGAAAGAGAGGAAGGAGATGACTTTTTTTTCAGGTTAAGGCTGTACGTGATACTTTCTATTAATCATTTCATATGACGAAAAATATAAGTATCCCTGAAAGATATGCAAAAAGTAATAGGAGTCTTCTCTAATAAAATCTACTAATTTGCCAGCTGGGAATGTGGTAAAGGTAGGTATTAATATTTGATAAACAATACTTTTGCTTTTTTGTTTACAAATAACAGGTGTATCGTTGGTGTGGTTGAGCTTCACAACGGTTGTTGTGAAGTCGAAGTGTGGTTTGTGGTGGGAATGAGTTCGACTTGAACCTTGGTTTTGATGAAAAACTAGGGTAACTTTTCTTTTTTTGAACTAGTTAATACTGTATCAATGATTTGTTGCGAATTTAATCGTTGGCTACATCGGCAAATGTGCGACCAGATTTTATCTCGTCAAAATAGACGCTGTTTTTGGTGGTTATCGCATTCGATCGATAGAGCCCTAATTTTAAGTAATTGCCAGCATTATTGTATAAATTCCGAAATTGATATCGGGTTATTTCGCCTGAATCATCCGTCATGGGGCTGTTATTAATCCAAGCTTCGATGTAGCCATCCGATTTGGTAGACCAATAAATCCGTAAAATGATATCATTCCACGCACCTTTTCTGATGGTGCGTTCGCTAATGACTACTGTACCAGTTTCGAATGGATGATGAACGGTTAAACCGATTTTACCGTTTTTGTAGGTGAATGACACAGGCGGGGAGTGTGCAGGGTAATTTTCCCAACGTTCTCCGTTGGCGTAATCTGGCTGGTCGTGGAATTGACCCACCACTTGCCAATCGGAACTTTCACTATAATCAGTTGGAATTTTTAGGCTCCAGGCGTAATACAGCTCTTGTTGTGCAGGCGCCACGTCGAAGTGTTGAATTTCGCTTCGTGCTGTTTGTATGCCCGAATAAGGCGACGTCCACAATTCTCCTGCATCAATGGTGAATTTTGCGCAGTACGTTCCTTTGCGTGGATTTTCGGTGACAATTTCAAACGATTCGGAATTACCTTGGTATTCCCACGGAGGAAAAATAGCTTGCTCTTCAAAATCGGTATGTAGCAATACGTAATCGGTTGGTTGAGGGTTATGCTCATCACAACCGATCAATGTCAGTACCAATAATCCGACTAATTTTAGTGCTTTCATGGGCTATTTTACCGATTAAACTAGATATGTGTTACAAAGTGAATTGAAAATCAGCGCAGTGAATACGGGATCAAAACTAGCTAATTGTACGTCAGCTAGCCAATTGATATAGGCGTGTGTTAGGATTTAGTTATTTGATTATCAGTTTATATGCTTTTCTTTTGTTGTTCGTAAAACTCTTTAGTTACGAATTTTCTTGCGCCCATTTGTCCTTCGTCAATTAGAAAATAAAAGTCGATAATCGAAGGTCTAATTTGTCTGTCAATAGCATATTCTTGTATAGTTCTAACTGTGTGTCTAAAATTTTTATCTCCAGTTTCATTGTCAACAATTTCTAGTTTTTTTGCTACTTTCATAACCACTAAGTCAGGTTTCACACAGTCGTAGCCAATGTCTAAAAGAAAATGAAGCAAAGAAGTCGTTGCTTGAAAAAATGGAATTTTGTTGTCTTTTAATGTTTTCAAAAGGTTGTCAAATCCATTCCAAAAATCTTCGATGTCGCTTTCGGAGTTGATAGTTTTCGGGATGTTTGTTTGGTTTAGAATTGTCGCGAAAGAACCAATTTGTTTTATCTTTCTCGCCAAACTTACAATATGAAACAGTTTGGCTTGCTGTCTAATCCCTTTGATGGCTTCCCAATGATTATCAGCAATGTCGCACGGATTCAGCTTAATAACTTTTTCAATGTCGAAATTCTCAAACGCTGTATCGTATTTACCTGATTCTAGAAGTCGCTCGACAACCTCAGAGTTTGAATTCTGACTGTAAGCGATTATATGAGCAAGAGTTCTTAATATTTCGTTGTCGTCAAGCAAGGGTGAAACAAACTTGTTTTGTCGTTTTGACTTTTCATGGCTAAACAAAGGCTCGCATTTAAAGCCGTCAACTCTTTGTATTAACTTGTCAATGTTGTTGAATATTTTTGCTTTCTCAGTCATTTATAGTGTAGTCTTATTCCTCATAACAATTTAGCTCCACTGCGTTTTAAGGCAGTGGAGCGTTGGTTGTGAGTGGTTTTATAAACTTGCTAAAGCCAAATTGTAGTTCGGTTCTTCTGTAATTTCGGCTACTTGTTCTGTGTAAATTACCAGACCTTCTGTATTAATTACAACGATGCATCTGGAATGTAAACCCGCTAGTGGACCATCTACAATTTCTAAACCGTAATCTTTACCAAATTGCCCTGTCTTAAAATCTGACAGCATAAACACATTTTCAATGCCTTCTGCTCCACAAAATCGAGCTTGGGCAAATGGCAAATCTCTAGAAATACAAAGAACGCTTGTATTGGTCAGATTGGCAGCTGCTTTATTAAAGTTCCGAACCGACGCTGCACAGGTTCCAGTGTCGATACTTGGAAAAATGTTTAACACTAATGTCTTTCCTTTAAAGTCGTTCAG
>Ga0265295_1004621_pt1 | contig 18349 bp, 14 predicted proteins | sample Munlansysbiofilm_FD_192503 | JGI IMG/M metagenome (GOLD analysis project Ga0265295, IMG submission 192503) | Leachate microbial communities from a municipal landfill in Southern Ontario, Canada - Methane capture system biofilm | ecosystem: Engineered > Solid waste > Landfill > Unclassified ...
GAGCGCGGGCGTACTCCTGTTCCGGCGATAATTCCGTAGCGGCCTTTTTTTTCAAGGCATCCGCCGAAGCAGCGGGGGCCTTTGCTTTGACTGCGCTATCGGGGCTGGAAGCAAGTGGCCGGGCTTTGGAAATGTCCAACTCCGATTGAGAAATATCCGGATCTGATCTAGAAATATCCGGCTCTGGCGCGGCTGTTTTTAACCCAGCCTTTGCAGCGTGAACTGATTCAGGCAAGGGCGCGGCGGACGGTTCGGCAGCGAAACCGACGGTCGCGTTCGCGGCAACGGCAGGAGCGCCGGGGCCTGCGGGAGTCTTCGCCGATACGTGCGCGCCCGTCGCATTCGATGAAACGGCAGCCTCCCGGACCAGGATCACGTTTAACGCGGCCATGCGCACGCTGCGCGTAACCGGCCTGCGCATGGCGAAATTGTCGGCCTGCACGGATTTAAGACTGGGCACAATCCCGGCGGGCATCTCCACCAGCCGCAAGGCAGGCCAGCCACGGGCAAGATACATGGACGCAGGACCACTTGCCCAGGAAAGCAGAACGCCGACAAGCATTCCGGTCACGAAGGCCAGCGTTGATCTCATGTAACAGTCACCGTTTTCTCCCGCATTAAGCATGTGGCATAGGAGAGAACCCGCCAATTTTCAAGGGTGGTACCGCCTTGCCTCTTGCGCTCTTTTGGGGCAGAAAGCCCCCATTCGATCAGTCCGGTCGGCCCTTACTCATACCCATCCGGCGTTGATTGCACAGGCTGGTAAAGGCAAGGCCGCCGGCCTGCCAACCTGCGCCTTGGCCGGATGAAACAACCGGGCATGTGCATAAAAAACGACACCGCGCACGAGGTTCCCATGGCGCTCGTAGTACCCCAGTGGGCATTTGCCCTGCTTCCCCTGCCCCTGCTCCTGGCCGCCCTTTTCTGGGGCGCTCCGGCCGTTGCCCTGGTCAGCGAACTCATCGGGCTCATTTCCGGAAAACCGTTTCCCGCGCGCGCGGCCAGGCAGATGTCCAGACTGGCTCTGGGCGGGCATGTTCTTTTTTGGATTGTGATCGCGGCCTTCGCGGTGCTTCTGCTCTCTGACCCGTTCTGGCAATCCGAATTCGTGGCGAACAACCACCTGTTGCTGATCGCCGCCCTGGCCCTGCCTTTCTTCGGGAGCGTGGCCCTGGCCGGATACGATCTGGGCTGGCAGCGCGCCAGAGAGCGCAAAACCGTCCATTTCCTGCTCGGATGCGTGGCCAACCTGCCCATCAAGTACGGATATTGGGCGCTGGCTGGGCTGGGCCTGCTCCTTTTCCGCAATGTCAGCCTTGACTCCCCGGCCTTTCTGCCGCCGTGGGGATCGGCCCTGTGGCCGCTGCTGGCGCTCTGGCTGCCGCTGTCCCTGTGCCTGGCTGCGGGAATCGGACTGTGCTACCTGCTGCTGCGCCGGAACAGGGATGACTGGGGCCGGGACTACTATCGCTTCGCCGCCCCCTTCCTGGCCAAATGGCATCTGGTCTGCGGCCTGATCGTCCTGGCGGTGCTGATCTGGCTCTACGCGAGCCTCAAAGGGGTCTTCAATCTCCACCTGCCCCAGATCTTTTATGCCGGCCTGGCCGGCGCGGCCTGCCTGGGACTGGCCATGCTCCTCTCGCTTCTGATCAGCATCAGTGAAAACCCCATGCGCCTCAAGCTCTCCATGGTCGGCGTGGCCGCGCTCTCGCTCGTGCACGCAAGCCTCATGCTGATCGCGATCCTGGAAACTTTCAATCGTTATCTTGGCTGGTCCGTGCCGACATTCATGCCGGAACTGCTGCGCCTTCTCGGATAGATACGCGCGGGCCGCGTCAGTCCGCGACTGGTTGCGCGTCCTGCTCCATCTTGACCAGAACGCAGAGCGGCTCCTTGATGCCCAGGATCGCGCCAAAGTTGATGAAACGCGCCAAGGCGGCGCTGGTGATGACCTGGCCTTTTTGCATCAACACCGCGCCCTTGCCGCTTATCACGGGATCGACCAGGACCATGCCTTCGCGCAATTCGCCGATGGCCAGGCACCGCATCTCGCTCCTGTTCCTCCTGCCCAGCGCCTCGCACAAGGCATTGACCACCCTGACATCATAGACTTTCGGCTGCTCGCGCATGCGTTTCAAGGCCTCCTCTTCGGATATTCCGGCTGACGTCATGTCCGTGAAATCAAGCGCGGCCTTGAGGATCATCGCGCCCGGGGTGGGTCGGTCGGCCAGGGACAGTTCCTGGCCGGAGACCATCTCGGCCACGCTTTCCAATCTGGGAATATTGCGGAGCAGATTCCCGGCGATACCGGGATGCATCAGAAAAATCTGTTCCTCTTCGGCGGAGAGTTCCTTTCCGGAAATCCTTCGCTCCAAGATTGTCGGCGGCAGCGTGATGCACCCGATCTGGCTGAGCATGGCCGCCAGTTCATACTTCCATGCCCCTTCGAGATTCAGAATCTGCACGATGTCCGAAACCAGCGCCTTGCCCTGCTCTCCCCGCCCGAAGGCCTTGGGGCTGACCAGGGCCAAAAGCTCCGACAAGACCTGAATGCAGCCCCTGAGCGTGCCTTGCAGCAGCTGCCTCTCGGCCATTATCAGGCGATGTTGCCCCAGGCCGTCGTTTACGGCGCTCAGCAGCGCTTCCGGGGAGCAGGGTTTGGTCAGAAAACGAAAGATCGCGCCCTGATTCACGGCCGCCATGGCCGCGTCCAGATCCCCCTGTCCGGTCAGCATGATGCGGATCGTATCGGGATAGCGGCTCTTGACCACGCTCAAGAGCTCCACCCCGCTCATCTTCGGCATTTTCAGATCGGAAACGATCACGGCAAAGGGTCCGTTGGTCTCCAATTGCTGCAACGCCGCCATGGCTCCTTCGGCCGTCTCGATCCGGAAATGCCTGTGCAGATTGCGCCTGAACGTCTCGAGCACAAATTTCTCGTCATCCACAAAAAGAATTCTTTCGCTCACACACCCTCCATGATGACCAGCGTGCATGGTCTTGTCACAAACTGACCCGGTCCCGCCCCTGATCCTTGGCGCGGAACAAGGCCTGATCCACGCGAACGAGCACCTGATCAGGGCTTTCTCCATGATGATGGCAGGCCACCCCCACGCTGACCGTGACCGGCACGCCCGGTTCCTGGACAGCCTGTGAGCGCATGGCGGCGCAAATCCGGACGGCCATGCGCAAGGCATCCTCCTCGCTTGTCACGGGCAACAGCAGGAGAAATTCTTCGCCGCCACCGCGGGCCGCAAGATCCTCTTTGCGGCACGACCGCCTCAAGATCGCCGCAAAGGCCTGCAGAACTCTGTCTCCCGCGTCATGGCCATGGGTATCGTTGACCCGTTTGAAGTGATCAAGATCGGCCATGAGCAGACACAGCTCCTGCTCATGCCGATTCGCCAGGGAAATGGACTCCTGCAGGCGCTCCATGAAAAAGCGTCTGTTGGCGAGGCCGGTCAAAGAATCCGTGCGGCTGATGGCTTCGATCCGGCTCTTGGCTTCCTCGAGTTCCCGGTTCTTGCGCGACAATTCTCGGCCGATGCCGACCAGCTCGTTGGTCAGGGAGGACATGGTCTGCATGACCACGTTGTTTGAACAGCCTATGCGCTCGGCCAGGACAAGCATCTGCGAGTCCTGAACGGAACAGGTCACCTTGAACACATCGTCGCAGCCCCGCAGCTTCAGGATCTGGGACAGTGGCGGGTTATCGGAGCTGAACGCGCAAAAATCCGGAATCGTTTCATCCGTAGACCGAAAGATCTCGTTCAGATGCCTGCCCAGGGGACGCTCGTCTTTATGCAGAAAACGCATCAAGGCCAGGTTGCACTCCACGATGCGGCCCTGTGCATCGGCAAGAATGACCACGATACTGTCTGCGTGCTCCAGGAATTCTGCCAAAACCTGCGTCCAGGAAATGCGTGTGCAAAAATCCATCATCCCTCCCGTGTGCAAAAGCTTCTGCCCACTTTGACGGCGTCCATGCAATCCCGGGCAAACGCGTCGGCGCCCAGGTCATGCACCAGCGAGGGGATGCCGAGCAGGGCCTGCCCGCCGACAAGGACCTTTGCCCGGGCCAGGGACGTTTCCGCGCGCACGCCTGTGATGATCCTTTTGACCGAACCAAGGTTGAAGGCCATGGTCACGGACAGACAGAGCAGGTCGGGCGGGTCGGCGCGCACAAAGGCCACGAGATCCTCGCCGGGCAGGTTTGCCCCGAGATAGCGCACATCCCATCCGTCGCCCTCCAGACAATAGGCGACCATCCAGGCACCGATCTCATGAAATTCATTGGCGGTGGTACTGACGACGGCCTTGCCCCGCAACGTGCCCGCAGCGAATTCCGCCACCGGAATGGAGGCCAGAAGGCGGGACACAGTGGCCGAAGCCAGATGCTCCTCGGCCACGCGTATCTCTGCGTTCTCCCAGCGCACGCCGATAGTGTACAGCGCCGGTTGCAGGACATGAATGAAGAAGCGGGCCATCTGCGATGCGCTCCGGACCATGCGGCTGGTCAGGTCCCGACACGACGTCACATCCCCGGCCAAAAGCGCGGCAATGAGTTCTTCATAGGCCGGCCGCCACGTTTCATCCGGCAATGCGATGTCTTCGGCCGGCAGCAAAGAGAGCGTGATCACATCCTCGTGCCGGCAGAGCATCCACTCGTAGACTGCGAGTATTTCCGCGCCGTCGTCCGGCATGGCCTCGCGGATGGCGTCTCTCCAGGCCTCAAGCTCCACGGAAAAATAGGCATGGGCAAAGCCCTGGTTATGATAGGCCCGGTAAACCCAGGGCAGGGTTTTGGCCAGAAGTCCATAGTTCCCGAAATGAAACACGCCGGCCATGAAGGAGGCATGGTTGCGATGGTTGGTCAACATGACGTCCACGGGATTGTCGCCAATGAGGTCGGCCAGATCGGCCAGCCCCGTCATGCGCGCATTGACCGCGTCCAGGAGCGAGTCTTCCAGCTCCGCGTAGCGTCGCGCCGCTTCGGAAGAGACCTTTGGCAGCCTCTCGGCCTGGATCATCAGTTCAGTCATGCTCCCTCCTTGGGGGATCGGGACATTACCCGCTCCGATCCACGAAAAATCTTAGGATTCAGGGTGTACGAGTCGCGCGCAAACCCTGTTCTTCCCGCGTCTTTTGGCTTCATACAGCGCTTCGTCGGCGCGCTTCAGAAGAGCATCCACGTCCTCGCCGGGCGCATGCTCGGCCAGACCGATACTGACCGTGAGCCGCAGCCGAAGATCCTCGTGGTCGAGAATCGAATCGCCAAGCCCCCTGACCACGCGCTCCGCCGCCACGGTCCCGGCATCCAGCCCCGTTTCCGGAAAAAGGATGCAGAACTCTTCGCCGCCAAGTCGCCCGACCACATCAATGGCCCTTTGCATGCGCGTGATGGTCCTGGCCACATGCTGCAAGGCCAGATCGCCCACCCCGTGACCATGAGCGTCATTGACCTTCTTGAAATCATCGATATCGACCATGCCCACGCTCAGGGGCTTGCCGAAGCGTCTGGAACGGCCCATCTCCTTGCGAACCGTCTCCAGAAAATGCCGCCGATTGGGCAGCCCCGTCAGCTCATCCGTGTTTGCCAGCCGTTCCAGACGCAACTCGGCCAGGCGACGCGAAGTCACGTCGGCCATGGCTCCGTGCAAGCGAAAATACGTTCCGTCCTCCTGCAGGTCGAAGCCGCAAACCAGGCTGACATGCTTTTCCTCGCCCTGCACGGTGCGGATGCGCATTTCGGTGGAAAAATCCTCTCCGCTGATCTGGGCCGCCTCGAAATTTTTCTTGAACTCGGGCTCATCTTCGGGGTGGATGTGGTGCATGAACAGGTTGAAGTCCGGATCGGCCTCGTCCGGCGCATACCCGAGAATGCGGCAAAACTCGTCGGACCAGCTCTTTTTTCCCTGCGCGTAATCGTGCTCGAAGCTGCCGACCTGGGCCAGGCGCTGGGCCTCGGACAGGCGTCGGGCGCTGCTAGCGACCTCGTCCTGCAGCAGCTTGGCCTCGGTGATGTCCGTGGCCGTGACCACGGCCCCGGAAATGGAATTGTCCCTCTCGCGGTAGGGATAATAGGTCACGCCCAGACAACGCTTCCCCGCTCCTTTGTTCTCGAACCAGACCTCGAATTCCACGGTCTCGCCTGCAAAACAGCGTTCAAGACGCTGCTTGATATGCCCTTCGAAGACATCCTGCCCCAGGATCTGCGCGACGTTGCGCCCCTCGATCTCGCTGCGCGTCTTTTCATGAAACTTGAGATAGCTGTCGTTGGCCAGCTGATAGACGAAGTTCGTATCGATGATGCTGACCAAGGACGAAGACGAGGCTATGGCCCGCTCGTAGCGGATGAGGGCCGCCTCGGCCAGCTTGCGCGACGTGATCTGGACGTGGGAGACCACCGCGCCGTCAATGACGCCGTGTGAGATCAGAGGAGTGGCCGTCATCAGAAACCAGCGTTTCTCTTGAGAAGAATGACAGGGATACTCCAACCGGAAGAAAGGTCTCTCCCCTGCGAGCACGGCCCGGATTCCGGCGGCGGCGGCGCAGGCTTCCTCGGAGAAGGCTCCGCTGGAGTTTTCACAGACCTCGATATAGTTTTCGCCTTCTATCCTGCACAGCGTCGCCCCCGGATTTTCCGCCACGAAACGTCGCCAACTCGCATTGGCGTCGACGATACGCCCATCCAGATCCAGCACCGCGACATGGTCACTCAAGCTGTCGAAAATATCGCGCAGAATCTCAAAGCGCCGCTGCGGGTCGAAGCAGCTGTCCACCGGAAGCTCAAATTCGGAGTCTGTCATGCTTCAATCTTCCTGCGCTATATCGTTATCGAGCTCCATGTCGACAATCTCCCGCCATTGCTCCAGCCGATCTCCCCATCCGTTGCGGGACAAATATTCGTGATCGAGGACATGGCTGCAATATCCGCTGCTGCGCACGTAACGGTCATGCATCAGCACATCGACACTGTGCAGGACTGCGCTCATAAGAGCCGGGCGATCCTCCCGCGACGGATCATGGTGATCGGCAATGGCGCGGACAAGGGTGTCCGGAAAACCCCACAAGCCAAGCAGGTAAGCCCCCACTTCCGCGTGGGTAATCCCAAGCTCGGCCACCTCGGCTTCAACCAGGGGCAGGTTTTCGGACTGGGATTTTCGTAGCGTACGGAAATAATCCTCGGGGCACCCTTCGGCGAGGACAATCTTGCCGATATCGTGCAGCAATCCCGCGCTGAAAGCGCTGTCCAACTCCTGAGCCGTCCCGCCCTCGTGCTTGATCACGGCCTTGCAGCAGCGGGCCGCGTCCTGGCTGTGCGCCCACAGCTTCTCCACATCGAAATCCGGATACTTGGCCGGGTCCAGCGCCTTGAAGATCTTTTCATAGATGACAAGCCCCTTCAAAATGTTCACGCCAATGAAGGAAACAGCCTGCCTGGGGGACTCGACGCGCCGGGAAAGGCCGAAAAATGGAGAGTTGACCAGTTTCAGAATCCCCGCCGTCAGACCCATGTCCCGAGTGATGATGGCTCCCAGGGAATTGGGCGCGCAATCTTCTTTACGCAGCTCCTGCGTCAGCTCCTGATAAATCCGCGGCACCACCGGCAGATGCTCCAAGCGGTGCACAACCCTGAGCACGGCCTCGTTCATATACAGGGACCGCAAAGCGATGGCGCACTCGACCGCCTCGACGAACTGCGGCAGCGGGCAGGGCTTCGCGAGCAGCTGATGGGCGGATTTGAGCAGGCTTGATATGGACTTGTGATCCACCTGCTCGGTGAGCAGGATGCGTAAGGTCATGGGGTCGCGCTGCTTGAACTGATCCAGCAGGACGCTGCCTCTCATGTCGCTCAGACTCGCGTCGGTCACGATCACGTCGCAACCCTGTCCGTCCAGAATCTGCAGAGCCTCGTTTCCGGTACGTGCAAAGCGGACGACCCAGCCCAAACGTCTGCTCGCGATCAGCCGCGCGAGACTCTTCAAAAGCTGGGCATCGTCATCAACAAAAAGAACCTGGAGATCAAGCATGGTCCGCGTCCCGTAGCTTGCCCGCCAAAGGCAACCTGATGATAAACGTTGTGCCTTGCCCGGCCCCGGTTTCGAAACCGATCGTCCCGCCGTGATTCTTGACCACCGCGCGATGAGCGATGAACAGGCCCTGGCCTGTGCCCATGCCCACCGGTTTGGTCGTGAAAAAAGGTTCGAAGATATGCCCCTGCGCCTGCTCGGGGATGCCGGTTCCCGTATCCTGCACCCGAATCTCGGCCCATTCGCCCTGCCTGCGGGTGCTGATGCCGATGCGGCCCTTGGCCCCGGTTTTTCCGCTTCCGGCATCGACAATGGCGTGCGCGGCATTGATGACCAGATTCAGGAGCACCTGCCCTATCTCCTGCATCTGGCAGGACACGGCGGGGAGCTCCGGGTCCAGGTCCGTGACCATCTCCGCCACGTATTTCCATTCGTTGCGGGACACGTTGACGGTGTTCTCCACCAACGTGTTGAGATTGACATCCAGCTGCATTTCGTGACCGGGGTGGGCAAACTGCTTGACCGAACCGACAATGGCGGTGATCCGCTCCAGGCCCTGCAGGGTTTCAGAGATGGCGGCCGGCAGCTCGTCAAGATAAAAAGAGATCTGCCGGTCGACATCGTGGGCGCGCACCGCCGCGACCTCCCCGAGCAGGGCGGGCTCGGCCGTGACCCGGTCAAAGAACTCCTCGTGCCGGGCAAGGGCGGCGTGGAGCTGCTCGATGGATTCCTTGATGAACCACATGTTGTTGAGCACATACTGGGTCGGGGTGTTGATCTCGTGGGCAATGCCCGCCGCGAGTTGACCGATGGCCTCCAATTTCTGGGTCTGCAGCAACTGGCTTTCCAGAAGCTTACGCTGGGTGACATCCATGACCAGAAGCCAAAACCCCCGTTCGTCCTCCTGCTGGGCTAAAAAGCGCACCGGAGTGACGATGGTGAACGCGTGGGAATCCCTTCTCCTGAAGCGTATATCAAGATGCACTCCGTGGGCCGAATCAATGCCATAACTCAAAAGCCCCCCGAGGACCTCCGTGTCGTCGGGATGAATCAGGGCGGCCAGGAATTCTCCCAGCATATCCTCCCGGGAAACCTCCACCATCTCGCAGAAATGGTCGTTGCAGTAGATGAGCACTCCCTGGTCATCAATCTGCACCAGCCCCTGGCTCATTGTCTCCACGAGGCTGCGGAAACGTTTTTCGCTCTGCGCCAGCTCCTCGACAAACCGATGCCGCTCGGACACATCCGACAAAAACCCTTCAAAATAGTCCGCGCGGCCTTCGTCGTCACGCACGAACCGCCCATTCAACTCAGCCCAGAAGACCGAGCCGTCCTTGCGCCGCATCCGCACTTCCCTGTTCGCCATCTCTCCGGTGGCCAGACCTTCTGCGAGTATGTTCCTGCGCTCTTCGGCGAAGACGTACATCTGATTGCCGATATCCGTATAGCGTGTCCGCATTTCCCGGGGCGATTCAAAACCGAAGATACGGGCCATGGCCGGGTTGAGGCTCAGGAATTGCCCTTCGGGCGTGCTCTGAAAAATGCCCTCCCGGGCATTTTCAAATATATTCTTATACTTTTTCTCGATATTCAGGAGCGTCCCCTGAATGCGCTCCATGACGGTCACGTCGCGGGCCACGAACACGCTGCCAAAGGAATTTCCCTCCCCATCGCGAAGGACGTTGCGGCTGACATGAAATTTGCCCGGCATCTTCTGGAACGAAACAGGAACGCCATCGTCGACACAGCCATTATCGGGAGTCAGACAAACGGTGAAGCCCAACGCGTCCCGGCAGGACCTCCCGATGAGGTCCCGCGGCAACACTCCGAGTTGATCCGCCAGGGCCTTGTTGGCCCGCAGGATGGTCCAGCTGTCGTCGACCAGAAAAACAAGATCCGAGATGGTGTCGAAGGTGCGCTCCAATTCTTCCTTGGCCCTAGTGACAAGCTCCCTGGTTTGACGCTCTTCGGTCTCCTCGTACAAGATCAGGGAAAAAACAGCGGTCGCCGCCGATACATCAGGCTGCATGCTGAAAACCGCCCTGAAATGCCTGTCTCCGAACGGACCGGAAAAAGTCACTCCACGCTCAGTAGGCGAATCGTCCGCGTCCAGACCGATACGCACCGTCTCCGCCAGCCAGGGAAAAACCTCCGCCACCTGTTTTCCAAACAGCCTTCCGGACATGTTTTCGGACTCGTCGGCGTAGTATTCCTGCCCAGGCCTGGCGTCCGCCTTGACCAGCCTGGCCGCGGCGGAATTGAGATCTTCAATGGTCCCGGAACTGTCTACGAAAATGACCGGAGCCGTTACGCTTTCAAAAAAAGTAAGGTAGCGATTCTTCTCATTCGTCACTGCTCGCAGCATGGAGGACATGCCTGCCATGACGGTTTCATCCTTGGATTGCGCCCACTGGACGCAAAAGGCCGCTCCCATGCGATCGAAAAGGCGCACCACCAGATGCTCCAAACGGTCCCGCTCCGCTCCCGGAGGAAGAAACTCGCGCATGCAGTCCTGATAAGTCTGGCGATAATAGATAAACAGACCCAGAAACATGCCCAGCGGCACCCCTCGTTCGCGATGCTTGCGGGCCTCCTCGACGCTGAACCGGGTGACGGAATCGTGATTCCAGTCCGTATCAACGGTGATCTTCGCAAAGTCTTCTCCGGTGCTTGAAAGCGCCGTGGGCAAGGCCTCCGTCAGGCCTGCGATGGAGTGTCGCCACGCTTCCAGCAACGTCGACGTGTGACGGGCGTAACCGTGTTCCGTGGCGTATCCGAGAATCCTCTCCATGAGCCAGGACTGCTTCTCACGAAACAGTCTGACGACTGCATCCATAGGAATCACCTTCCTTGTGCAAATGAAATTCACCCTAGGCTTCGTGCGACAAAAAGCAGGCGCATGCACTACGCAGAATTCAGAATTTCTTATCTTTTTTCAATAAGTTACCAATAAATTCTTATACTCGTGCAATTTTTACGTTGATCATTCATCAAAAGCAAGTAAAAGAAAAAATCGCTTTGTATTATATTTTGCAGTTGCGATCATAAAGTAAACACTCGTCGTTCCGGCCTGGGTCCGAAGCACAAAAAGCATGAAAAAGAACCAATCAAAGAATTTGAGCATGCCGAAGCGTCCCGATTCGAGCAGGAGGCACCATGGTGCAGAGCGTGAATAACCGCGAACAATGTGTGCTTTTCATCGATGACGAACCCTCCGTTTTAGACGGTCTGCGCCGCGCCCTGCACAAGGCCCCTTTTCGCAAACTTTTCGCCGGGTCCGCTTTCCAGGCGTTGGAACTGATCGACTCGACACCGGTCGACATCGTCGTCGCCGACGAACAGATGCCGGGCATGAGCGGCTCGGAGTTTCTGTCCATTGTGCGCACGCGTCATCCGGAAACCATCCGCATCATCCTCTCCGGTCACGCCAGCATCGATCGGGTCATTGAAGCCATCAATTCCGGCCAGATTCATCGCTTCCTGATCAAGCCCATGGACAGCGACATACTTGTGGAGATCCTGCAAAACTACCTCGGCACCCTGCGCCTGCAAGCCACCAAAAAGGCGCTCCTCAACCGCACGGACACGCTTGGCCGGTGGGAGTGGGACATCCTGGGCGGCACGTGCCAGTGGAGCAAGGGCTTTGAACGGCTCATGCATTTCGTCCCGGCCACTACCGAGGGAGACTTCACCGGGCTCTTCGGATCGGTGCACCCGAAAGACCGGGCAGCCCTGGTGAGAGCCATCCACGACTGCAAGGACAGCGGCCAGACCCGTGAGGCGGAGCATCGCATCCTCCTGCATGACGGAACGGTGCGCTGGATCGCCCAGTACATGGACGTATTTCGCGACGCGGACAAGACCTGGCGTCTGATCGGCATATTGCGGGACATTACAGACCAGAAGGAAAAGGAGCTGTTGCAGACGGAAAGGCTGGTCATTCTCCAGAAAACCCTGGACAAAACCGTGGAGGCCCTGGCCCGCATGACGGAGATCCGGGACCCCTACACGGCCGGGCACCAGGCCCGGGTGGCCAGACTGTCCGTGCTCATCGGCGCCGCGCTGGATCTTGATTCACAGCGACTGCTGGGGCTGGAGACAGCGGCCAAGCTCCACGACATCGGCAAGATCTACATTCCGGCAGAATTTCTGGCCAAACCCGGCATACTGCGCGAAGCGGAAATGAATCTGATGAAATGCCACCCGGAGATCGGGTACCAGATTGTAAAAGACATCCCGTTTGTCATGCCCGTGGCCGACATCATGCTGCAGCACCATGAGCGACTGGACGGCAGCGGATATCCGTTTGGCCTCAAAGAGGAAGCGATCGTGCTCGAAGCCCGCATCCTCGGCGTGGCCGACGTATTCGAGGCCATGTCCTCGCACCGGCCCTACCGGCCCAGCCTGGGACAGCAAATATCCCTGGACGAACTGCTCGATAAAAAGGGAACCGCTTTCGACGCCCCGGCCGTTGAGGCCTTGCTGGACATTCTGGAGAATCAGCCGAACCTGCTGGAAGAACTCCATCGCGAATTTCCCTAAGGCGCCAAAGTCCGCACGCAACTCAAAAAAGAAGGATTATTCAAGAACTCGGCCGAGGTCTTTTGCAGGGAGCTGGTGGGCGTGGTTTTTCCACAGGTTCCACAGGGTGCCCTTGGACCAGTGGCCCTGGCCCGACAAGGTCGGGAACCCCTCGCCCTGAAAGATGTCGCAAATCCGGGAAAAAGAAAGATCCTGCGCGCGCAGTTCGCGGATGCGTTCCAGCGCTGCCCGTTTCCGGGCGGAAAGAGGACGGGGGGTGGATGGATTGACGCTGCTTTGCGCATGGTTCGGAGCAAATCCGGCGGTCAATTCGGCGATCATGCCGGTCAGCCGGGCAAGCTGTTCCTGCTGCCCGGCGATCATGGTTTTGAGTACGGCGAGTTCGTCTCGTACGGCGAGCAGCGAAGCCCGGTCACGCTCGGCATGCTTGGCCAGAGCCTCGTCCCGGATGTCGCGAGCCCGCTTCCTGGCGTCTTCGGCGGTCCGGCTCATCGCGACAGCCCCGGCGCCGGCCACGCCTGCCGCCAATGCGCATTCGCGCGACAAAAACCTGCTGCACAAAAATCCATGGTGCTTGGCATAAGGCTCCTGCTGGCCCGCTCGCAGGCGGGCAAATCAAATCGCCGGACGCCTCAGGGCTGCGGCGTCCAATGCTGCCCGGCCAGGGCGACCTGGATAAGGCTATCCCGGCCAAGGCGTTGTTTCAGGTATTCCTTCAGCAGAACCTTGACCAGCTCCTGTTGGTTCATGTTCTGCAAATACTGGCCGGAGGCCAGCAACTTCTTGAATGACGAGGACAAGGTCCCGGAGCCCTCGATGGCGGCCAGATAGGGCGCCACCATCCGGCGCAGGGTCTCGACGCTGCCTGATTTGAGTTCCCGATACATGGCCGCCAGTTCCTGCGCCGCAGGCAGACGGGAAGATTCGAGCACGGCCTTGAAATCCGCCGTGAAGCGCTTGATCCCGTTGATGATATGACTCTGTTTGACCATGTTGACCTTGGCCCAGCCCGCGTTGAGCCATTTGAAAGACCCGACGCGAATGGTTCCGGTGGAGGAATCCGACACGAAGACAATGATGGAATGGGCGTTGTACATATAGGAATCGACCCAGCCAAGGCCGGTCGTGTTCAGACCCGTCTCATCGGAATACAGATAATTCCAGTCGGAGTCCTCGCCGACCACGCAACCCTTGCGGCCGATCTCCGAAGGCTCGGTCTGGCATCCCACGGAAACCAGCACGGGTCCGGTCGGGCCTTGAAAAACCGCCACGGCGCGGTCTTGATTATAGGAATAATATCCACCCGTGTTGGCGTCAGGGGTGATGATCTCCCGCTCCGAACCGCGGACCAGAAGCGTCTCCCCGCGGTCGAGAGCTTTGGGCAAGAGCTTGAGTGCGTCCTTGGTGGCCGGGTCCAGCCACTCCTGATCGCGCACGGAAGAAGGCATGGTCACGTAAACCGGAATTTCCGGGTTATAGACATAATCAACCACGCGGGCCAGATCCCCACGCAGGGTAAAGGCGTAAAAAGCGCCCGAGGCCTTTTCACGGTCCAGCATGGACATGCTGGTTTCCGCCTCGCTGGAGGCGACAAAGGAAATGATCTTCTCCAGCTGATCGGGCGCGATGTCCGAATTCGAGGTGGGGATGGTCAACAGATATTCGAGGCCTGGATACAAAGAATCGGGGATGGATTTCAAGTCGGTGGCCTGAGCCGCAGCAGCGGTTCCGAAGACAAGCAGACCAAGCAGGCAAATAAAACGCATAAACATGTATATCTTCCGGTTGTATGTTCACCGCGGCAGCGGCATTGTCATGACAGGCACCTCATAATGCCGCGGCACCCGTCTGTGAAGCCCTTTGTCACACACCCGTCATCTATTCAAGACCGATAATCGCGTACAACGGGCGGCCCAAACGCGCTCCGCACGGTAGACGCCCCCCGGACCATGAGCTAAGAGGCACGGATATCTCATGAACACCGACCACTCCACGACACCATCGCCCGCGCTCTCCGTAAACGCCAGTCCGGAATTGCTGGACTTAAGCCTGCGCGGAATCATTGACCTGCGCACGACTCCGGAGATCATGAATCGCCTGGAGCAGCTCCCGCAACCCCTTCCCGGGCTTATTCGCGCCGACCTGAGCGGAGTCACGCGCATGGACGATTGCGGGGCGCTGGTGATCCTGCAGCTACGGCGCATGGCTGAAAAAAACGGCTGCGATCTTAAAATGCTCGGAACCCCGGGTCACGTGCGCGAGCTCCTGGATTTTCTGCGTTTGGACGATCCGCCGCAGTCGGTCGGCAGCAAAAGAGCAAAACCCGATTTCATGACGCGTTTCGGCATCAAGACCTTGGACGTCACGAATCAGGCCGTAACCCACGTATCCTTCGTGGGCGAGGTCACCGTGACTCTTTTGTCCCTGCTGCGCCATCCGGACAGGCTGCGCCTTGGCGACACGGTCCTTTACATGCAACGGGTCGGCGTGGACGCCTTGCCCATTGTCGGCTTGATCAGCTTTCTGCTGGGGCTGATCATGGCCTTCATGTCCGCCGTGCAGCTGCAGCAGTTCGGGGCCAACATCTACGTGGCTTCCCTGGTGGCGCTGGCCATGGTCCGCGAACTGGGACCGATCATGACCGCCATCCTCGTAGCCGGACGCTCGGGCTCGGCCTTTGCCGCCGAAATCGGAACCATGAAGGTCTCCGAAGAAGTGGATGCCCTCATTACCATGGGTTTCAAGCCGGCCATGTTCCTGGTGGCGCCCAAGATCATCGCCTCTGTGCTGGTGGTGCCGCTCTTGGCCATGTATTCCAACCTGTTCGCCATCGCCGGAGGCCTGCTCATCGGCGTGACCACGCTGGATCTGACCGTCAACGCCTACATGGCCCAGACCATGAGCACGCTGAGCATCTTCGACATCAACTGGGGCCTGTTCAAAAGCGCCATCTTCGCCGTGCTCATCGCCACGGTGGGCTGCTTCAAAGGCTATCAGGTACGCGGCGGAGCGGCCAGCGTGGGCCAGGCGACCACCTCGGCCGTGGTCACGGGCATCTTTCTGGTCATCCTGGTCGATTCGATCCTGGCCGTGATCCTGAGGTACTGGCGGCCATGACCCAAAAAGCAGTCATCTCCGTACGCGGCCTGACCATGGGATTCGGGGAACTGGTCCTCATGGAAAACCTGGACTTCGACATCCACCCTGGTGAAATCTTTGTCATCCTGGGCGGGAGCGGAAGCGGCAAATCCACCCTGCTCAAGCACATGGTCGGGCTCTACAAGCCCATGGCCGGAAAAATCACCATCGCCGGGATGACGCTTGAGCCGGACAACGAGGACAGCTTCAAAAAAATTCTGGCCCGCATCGGCGTCATGTACCAGGGCGGCGCCCTTTTTTCGTCCATGACCCTTGGCGAAAACGTGGCTTTGCCCATCACGGAGTTTTCAAGACTGAAGGAAAGCGCCGTGGATGAACTGGTCCGTCTCAAACTGCGTCAGGTCGGACTAGAGGGCTTTGAGCACCATCTGCCGGAGGAGCTTTCCGGAGGCATGAAAAAACGCGCGGCCATCGCGCGGGCTCTGGCGCTCAATCCGGAGATTCTTTTTCTGGACGAACCCTCGGCGGGCCTGGACCCCATCAGTTCGGCCGAACTCGACGCCCTCATCCTGCGCCTCAACCGCACCCTGGGCACGACCTTTGTCGTCGTCACCCACGAGCTTTCCTCCATTTTCACCATTGCGAAAAGGGTGGTCATGCTCGACAAGGAAACGAAATCCATCATCGCCGATGGCGATCCGCACGAACTCAAAAACGCAAGCACGCATCCCTTCGTGCGCCAATTCTTCAACAGACAGCCGGAAATGGAGAAATAATGGCTTCCGCTCGCGTCAATTTTTCCGTGGGACTGTTCATGACCGCCGGTCTGGCCCTGGCCACTCTGGCAGTCATCTGGCTGGGCATGACCTCTTTCCTGCGCAAGGGAGAGCTCTTCGTGACCTACTTCGACGAGTCCGTGCAGGGCCTCGGGGTGGACTCTCCGGTCAAGTACCGGGGCGTGCCCGTGGGCCGCGTCCAGGCCATCCGCATCGCCCCCGATTATCACCTCATCGAGGTCGTCATCCTCATCGACGACGAGCACGCCGCCGACGAAAACCGTTTCGCGGACAGCGTGGCGGCCATCTCCAACGTCGGCATCACCGGGGCCATGTTCGTGGAAATAGACAAACGAGGCCCACAAGCGCACGATTTTTCTCCCAGGCTGGGCTTCACCCCGGAATATCCGGTCATCGCCTCCAGACCCTCGGACATCAAGAAGCTGTTCCGGGAAATCGACGAGATCGCCATGAAGATCCAGTCCATCGACTTCAAGGGCATCTCGGACCAGGCCATGCTGGCTTTTGCCACCGTCAACACGGTCATGACCGAGGCTCAGTTCGGGGCCATCTCCGCCGACATCCGCACCCTGCTGGCCAGCATCAATGCGGCGGCAAATCCGAAGCGTCTGGAATCCATGGCTAAAAATATGGAGCAAACCATCATCGCTTCGCGTACGCTGATGAACACGGCCGCCGAAGAACTGACCCGCCTCGACACTATCCTGGTTCAATTCCAATCGATGATCGAGGCCAACCGGCCGCATGTGGACACGGCCATGAACGCTCTGGCGTCCACGGCCCTGAAGGCCGACGTGGTCATGACCCAGACGCACGCCACCGTGTTTCAGATGCAGGGCGCCATCAAGGATCTGGAAGCGCGTCTGGCCGCCACCGCCGAGAACCTGGAACAGACCTCAACCAACCTGAACACACTGATCGGCAACGTCAAAGACCAACCAGCCCAGCTCATTTTCGGACAACCCAAGGCCCCCCGCAAGGTGGAAGAGTAGGAAGCCCATGCCCATCCGTTATCTTGTTCCGTTCATTCTGATGCTGACCCTGGCCGGTTGCGGCGCGGCCCGGACCACGGCACCGGACGTGCGCTATTACACCCTTGAATACCAAAGCCCGACGCTGACCGGGCCGCAAGCCAAGGCCGTCATCGCGCTGAACCGTTTCGGCGTGGCCCCGGAGTTCAACACCGGCAAGATCGTCTACCGGGACCTGTCTTTTGGTCGGCAGGAATACGTCTATCACCAATGGCGCTCTGCGCCGCAGGCCCTGGTGGCCGATTATCTGCGCCGGGACCTGCAGCAAAGCGGCCTCTTTCTGGCCGTGAACCAGCCCGGATCGTCACTGCCCGCCACGCATCAGCTGGAGGGCATGGTCGAGGAGTGGATGGAGGTGGACGGCGAGGACCGCTGGCTGGCCACCGCCAGCCTGACCATCACCCTGCTCGACCTGCGCGCCCGCGCCATACCCGAGCAGGTGCTCTTCCAGCGCACCTACCACGGATCCGAGCCCGCCGCCAAAAAAAATCCCGGCTCAGTGGTCGAAGCCATGAGCCGGGTCATGCGCGCGCTGTCGGGACGGATCATCGCCGACGTGCATGCTGCTGTGAAATAATACTCGTAGAACGCTTAACAACGAGCGACAGACGGTTCAAAAAGGTTCGAGTGCAAGGCGCAAGGAAAAGCCAGGGCCGAAGCGTATCGCGCAATACGTGAGGGTCTGGCTTTTTCGCCGCAACGCGGCAATCGGGCCTTTTTCAACGAGCGACAGACGGTTCAAAAAGGTTCGAGTGCAAGGCGCAAGGAAAAGCCAGGGCCGAAGCGTATCGCGCAATACGTGAGGGTCTGGCTTTTTCGCCGCAACGCGGCAATCGGGCCTTTTTCA
>Ga0265295_1004623_pt1 | contig 18343 bp, 15 predicted proteins | sample Munlansysbiofilm_FD_192503 | JGI IMG/M metagenome (GOLD analysis project Ga0265295, IMG submission 192503) | Leachate microbial communities from a municipal landfill in Southern Ontario, Canada - Methane capture system biofilm | ecosystem: Engineered > Solid waste > Landfill > Unclassified ...
GTATGTCTTAAATTCGCAAAATCATCGCATCTGGCCGCAGCACAGCAGGTTTTTGCTCAAAAAAAGCTTGGGACCTGTTCAGCCAACAACTAACCGCCATTGGCGGAAGACTTTTGCAAGAGGTTCAATTTATTGACAAATAACACCGTAATTTCGAACTTAATAGTATTAATTTTGGCTAGTTGGCTTGGTCTGACCTCGTTGACATGCTCGCCGTTGTTCCTCGCGCCAGCCTGGAAGGTGGCTGAAAAACACCGTTCGCGGAGATCTCACACGATGTTGCCTGAAAGCCAGCAGATGACTGGCGAAGAACAACGAACTGGTGACGGCCGAGGTCTGCCGCCAGGTTGGACTGGCGGTGGATGGGCTCATACTGGGCGCGCAGATCGATGCTATGGACGACGCCACGCTAAATGAGGCGGTCGAGCACAATACGATCTTTGCCAAGCTGTCGCCGCTGAACAAGGAACGCATTGTGCACAGCCTTCGCGGCAACGGCCATGTCGTCGGTTTCATGGGCGATGGCATCAACGATGCCCCGGCGCTGCGGGCCGCCGACATCGGTATTTCGGTCAATGGCGCGGTAGATATTGCCAAGGAGGCGGCCGACATCATTCTGTTGGAGCGCAGCCTGATGGTGCTTGAAGAAGGGGTAATTGAGGGGCGCAAGACCTTCAGCAATATGCTGAAGTACATCCGCATGACGGCCAGCTCCAACTTCGGCAACGTATTCTCGGTCTTGATTGCCAGCATTTTTCTCCCTTTCTTACCGATGTTGCCGCTCCAACTGCTGGTGCAGAATCTGCTATACGACGTTTCGCAAATTGCCATCCCCTTCGACCACGTGGATGAGGAGCTTGTCAGTCAGCCGCTGACGTGGAATCCCGCAGGCATCGGCCGCTTCATGCTGTTCTTCGGTCCGCTCAGTTCGATTTTCGATATCGCCACGTTTGCCATCATGTGGTACGTGTTCAAGGCCAACACCATCGAACAGCAGGGGCTGTTCCAATCGGGCTGGTTCGTCGTTGGCCTGTTAACGCAGACGCTGATCGTGCATATTATTCGCACGCCCAAAATACCCTTCATCGAGAGCCGTCCCGCATGGCCGTTGCTCGCCGCCACTCTGCTCATCATGACGATCGGTGTTTTTCTGCCGATGGGGCCGCTGGCCGATAATTTCAAGCTGCTGGCGCTGCCATGGCCCTATTTTTTGTGGCTGGCCGCGATCCTGTTCAGCTACGCTTTGCTGACCTCACTGATGAAGCGCTATTACATCCGACTCTTCGGTTGGCGATGACTTTTGGGCCAGCAAAAGGTATGATTAAGACCAAAAAGCTACGCTTTTTTGATATTAATTGCTCTTATTTTGGCTAGTTAGCTTGGTCAGACCCCGCTTCAAATTGAGCTCAGTGACGCTAGTGCTAACATTTGTGCACACACTAATTGCAGGAACAACCTATGGACACCAGAATTCAATTTCGCATTGACGATGAAACAAAACGCTTAGCCCAGCAAATGGCTGAAAGCCAAGGTCGCACTCTTAGCGACGCTTGCCGTGAACTAGCTGAACAGCTCGCCGAGCTACAGCGCAAGGCGTTATCTCATGATACTTGGCTTACCGAACAAGTTAACCTTGCGTTCGAAAAGCTTGATTCTGGTGATGCGGTGTTTATCGACAGTGACTCTGCAAAAAATCAAATGGCTGAACGTAAAGCCAAGGTTCGCAATCGGGGCCGCCAATGATTTTTTGGGAAGAAGAATCTTTAAATGATCGTGAAAAAATTTTCGAGTTTCTTTATGACTTCAACCCAGATGCTGCTGAAAAAACAGATGAAATCATTGAAGCCAAAGTTGAAAACTTAATTGAACAACCTTTAATGGTCGTTCAACGAGATGGTATTCGAGGCAGATTGCTCATTATTCCTGAAATTTCAATGCTCGTATCATATTTTGTTGACGGATCCACGATTCGCATTCTTCGAGTTCTTCATCAAAAACAAAAGTTCCCTATTGAGTAGCTGAAATCATTTTTGCAACTAACGCCTGAGCTCAGCCGCCGGGCAGCGGCGCGGCTTTTGCGCAAGCAAAAGGCGTGACGACTGAACGGTCGGCTGCAGCGAAATGTTAGGCACCAACACCACCATCTTGCGGCTCACGTTGCTTGGCTAAAGACTGAAGCTGTTTGTTGATGCCGCGAATTTCATTACGAATTTCTTGGAGAGTAGTGGTGTTTGGCCCCTTGAGCGCATCGACGATGGCTTGATTGGCGCTGGTGCGCGTGGGCATACCTTCCATGTATTCGATGCTAAGCGTAAATGCCTCATCGCGCTTGCGCGTGAAGCCGATGGGATTGCGAAATTTATACGATGCCCGTACAGCTAGACCGCTGCCAAGCTTGCTATGCAACCCCGAATACTGGCCACCGTTGAAGACGTACCGCTGCCCTGGGGAAATTGCTGGAAAGCCCTGCCGGGAGACCACCGAACCTTCGCCTTGCGGCTTTTCGATGCCAAAGCAGCTGATAGGCAAAGGCTCTGAAAAGGTTACTCCAATCGCGTTGCCCCCGCCAATGTTCTCTATCACCAAGTCGATGAGCGAAGGGACATCGGGGCTGGGTTGATAGTAGACGAGCAGTTGCGGTTCCGCGCTACGGAATAGCGACAAGTATGCAACCCACACGGCAAGCAATGTGGCAAGCGGGCTGATTACGTATGCAATGATTTGCGCCAATAGTGACACGATGCCTCCATGTAATTCTTTGGTGCCTAACTATAAATGGACAGGTCTGTATAAAACTGTAAACAAAGACACGAACCTGTCCGCCTAAACTATTATCAAAATGTCCGTCAACCCTACATAGTCGCCCATAATATCTGCTTTTCTCAGACTTTGTGTAACTTTAACCGTCAAACATAGGCAGACCTGCCTAAACTGGCTTAAAGATCATCCAAAGAACATACTGCCGTTCTTCTTCCCCGGTTGTTCTGTCCTTCCAGCGCCTTTCCAGGAAAAAGCCCCGTTCCCAACGCCTCACTCCCCCTTATTCCACCCACGCGAGCGCGCAACAGCCTGATGCCAGCGCTGCTGCAGGCGCTTGGCTGCTGCGCGTTCCATGTTGGGGGTGTAGCGCCAGGCGCGGCGCCAGCTTGCGGCGAGTTCGGTGTGGCTGCGTCAGAAGCGACTTTCCAGCGCGGCGCGCACCAGATGGTGCCGCGTGGTGCCACGGGTCAAACCGATAATCATCCCACGTGCATATGGGTCCCTGTAGGGGACGACTAACCCCGCCAGCGCCGGGACAAAATATACATCGTCATTGCTATCCAGTTCGGTGGCCAAGGCTAGTTGGCTTGGTCCGACCCCGGTGACATGCAGTTGATATGCTCATAGATGCATGGGAAGTCCGACAAGCTCCTAGAAAGCACCTTTACCCTTTTTTGAACTTAATCGATTTTATTTCACCTGGTTAGCTTGGTTCGCCTCCGTTTCATTCCATGCACAGCCCATCGCACGTTTCACAGCCGTTGCACAAATCAAGTTTTTGGGTGGGAATGTTTACAGGGGTAATTTTTCAGGTAGGCTTGTCGAAGCCATCCATGAAAAACAAGGGAGGACGGCTTGGCTGAACGGCGTTGTCGCTGCGCGAATACGAATACAAAAAAAGACGTCACTTTGGGAATCATCATGGATCCAGATCCCTATGAACGAGCCAGTTTTGATTATTCTGGCCTACCCACATTGTGGCTAAATCCACAAACGGGAGAATAATGAAATTCATTTTGAGAAGCGCCCGGAAGATTCAGAAGGAAAAGTTGAAAGAAAGAGACCTCTTACAAGGGCCGCGCGGCAAGTTACCGGTATGCAGGGTATTGATTCCTTCACCTCGATCCCTCTTTTCATGCTTTTTCAATATTCCATAGTATCGAGGTGAATAACCAAAGGATAAAGAAATGTTTGACACCCTTTTTGCAACTGAAAACGAAGACTCTTTTCACGATCTAATGAGAACTAATACGCCGTGCCAAAGCGCCATTTTCAAAGGCACGCACGCCCTGTCTTCGGTCGAGCATTTTGCTGAATCTGTTGCAGCGGGACTGGGTAAAAATCCGCCCCAGCTTGAATGTCGTTTTCTTTATGACAAAGACGGTAGCGACCTGTATGAGCGCATCACGCGCCAGCCCGAGTATTACCTCACTCGCACCGAAGCAGCGATTCTGGCCGCAAAGGCACCTGAAATTCGTGAAGTGACCGGCCCCGTGACACTGGTGGAGTTCGGCTCCGGGAGCTCTGTGAAGACCGCCCATCTCCTGCAAAGCTATATTCAAAGCGATGGTCAGGTCACCTACGTGCCGATCGACGTCAGTGACAGCGCCCTGCAGGCCGCCGGGGAATCGATCGCCCGCCGCCATCCTCAGGCCCGGGTGGTAGGGCTGAACGCCACTTACGAAGAGGCGCTGCCGATGCTGAGCCAGACAGGACCTGTTATGGCCTTATTTCTGGGGAGCACGATCGGGAATTTTACCCCCGAGGCCGCGAGACTGTTTCTGGAGCAGGTTTCCTCCAGCCTGCCACCAGGGGGATTTTTTCTGCTTGGGGTTGATCTGGTGAAGGACTCTTCGATTCTCGAAGCCGCCTACAATGATGCGGCGGGCGTGACCGCGGCTTTTACCCGCAATCTGTTCGCCCGGATGAACCGGGAACTCGGCAGCGGCATCGACCTGGACGCGGTGCAGCACATGGCCCGATACAATGCTGGGAAGGAGCAGATCGAAATTGATGCCTGCTTCATCCGCGATCAGCGGATCAGAATCTCCCCTTTACAGTGCCGCTTTGATATCCCCAGGGGGACCCGCATCCGCACCGAAGTGAGTCGGAAATTCCGCTTGGAACGTCTGTTGACAGAATTACAGCAGGTAGGGTTCATCCTCCGCCGCGTCTTCACCGACGAGCGGAATTGGTTCAGCCTGCTGCTGTTGGGAAAAGGCACCGCCAACTAGTTTTCAGCCATAGATTCCGGATAGAAACCAACTAGTCTCACTTATACAGGAACATCTATATATGGCCAGCGCTGAACTTTCACGAATCAAAGAGGGACTCTGCGGCATCTGCCCTGCGGGATGCTGGGTGCAGGTGCATCTGGAAGGAGAAAGGATGGTGCGGGTCGAACCGCAGCCGGATCATCCGATGGGGATTCTTTGCGAGATCGGTCGCCATTCCCCGGCGATCGTCCATGACCCGAAGCGGATAAAAACGCCGCTCAGGCGTACCGGTGAGAAAGGCAGCTATGAATTTGAGCCGATCAGCTGGGACACTGCGTTCGAGACGATCGTCGAACGCCTGCAGACCATCAAGGAGGAGGACGGCCCCGAGGCGACCGCCATCTATACCGGTCGGGGTAGTTTTGACCTGGCGCTGTGCGATCTGTTCCAACCCAGCGGGGTGACCGTCTCGAGCGCCTCGAGCGTGCTGTTTCCCTTCGGATCTCCTAATACGTTGGGAGTCGGGGCGCTGTGCTATGTCTCGTTCGCCATGATCGCTCCCCATGTCACCATGGGGGAGTACTACATCACGATGGATACGGACATTGAGCAGGCGGAGCTCATCGTGATCTGGGGGGCCAACCCCGCCACCGACTCGCCCCCGCTGGCGCATGAGCAGATCATGCGGGCACGCGCGCGGGGCGCCGAAGTGATCGCCATCGATCCTCAGCGAAATGGCACCGCGCGCGCCTGCGACGCCGAGTGGATACCCATCCGCCCCGGAACCGACGGGGCTTTGGCGCTTGGAATGATCCAGGTTCTGCTTGAGGAAGAACTTTATGATGCCGGCTTCGCCACCAACTGGACCGTTGGCTTCGAGGAGTTGCGCCAGCTGGTGCAGCACTACCGTCCCGAAGTGGTTGAGGGGATCACAGGAGTCTCCGCGCAGCAGGTGCGAGCACTGGCGCGCCGCATCGCCGCCGCACGGGGCGCCTGCCCTGTCATGTACACCGGCCTTGAATACTCAGACAGTGGCGTGCAGGCGATACGCGCGGTTTTCACGCTCTGGGCTCTGGCCGGACAACTTGACGTTCCGGGGGGGCTGCTGTTCCGGATGAAGGAGAACTCGTTTCCCCAGAATCGCGACCACCTGGTGCCCAACCCCGATGTCAAGAAGGCTCTGGGGCGCGATCGATTCCCGGTTTACAGCGCCTATCGCGGCGAATCGCATGCCATCGCCCTGCCCGAGGCGGTGCTCGAAGGGCGGCCTTACCCGATTCGGGCTCTGCTGATCCAGGGAGGATCGCTGCTCACCAGCTGGCCTGATCCTGAGCGCTGGCGTCAAACCCTGGGAGCGCTCGATTTTCTGGTCACGATCGACCGCTATCTCACCGCAGATGCGGCCTATGCCGATATTGTTCTACCAGCGACCACTCAGTATGAAACCACCTCATACATGCGTTATGGCCCCCTGTTCAAGATCCGCGAAAAGATGATCGAACCCCAGGGGGAGGCACGAAACGACTTTCTGATCCTGGCTGAACTGGCGCAGCGCCTTGGCTATGGAGATCTCTATCCGCAAAGCGAGGAGGAGATCCTGGAAAAGGCGCTTGAGGGAACCGGCTATACGGTCGAGCAGGTTCGGAAGTCCGGCGGCTCAGTGCAGGTCGACACCGTCATGATGGAATACAAGAAATGGGAAAAAGGGCGCTTGCGGCGGGATGGGAAACCAGGTTTCGACACCCCTGGCGGCAAGTTTGAAATCGCCTCTTCGATTCTGGCCGAACACGGCTATGATCCCCTGCCGGTGTATACCGAACCTCAGGAGGGTCCTCTGAGCCGCCCCGACCTGGCCGCGAACTATCCTCTGGTTTTCAATTCCGGGGGGCGCACTCGTTATGATTTTCGCAGCCAGCATCACGGCGTCAAGGGGCTCATCGATCAGCACCCCGAACCCTTGCTGACCATGAACAGCGAAGACGCTTCAGCCCGGGGAATTCGTGACGGCGATATGGTCTGGGTGGAGACTCCGCGCGGAAAACTGAATTATCGCGCGCGGGTGACCGAGAACATGGCCGTAGGTGCCGTTGACGCCGAGATGGGAGGCGGAGGGCCGCTTGGTCCCGAGGCGTGGCAGCGGTGCAACGTCAACGAGCTGACCGACCTGGAAAGCTTTGACCCCATCTCCGGTTTCCCGATCTACAAGACCCTTCTTTGTCAGGTCGGGCTGACAACCCGGGGAAGCGCCGCTGAAACTTCGGAATCTCATGCCTCCGAAGATGTGCCCTCGGCCGCAAAAGCTTCGGCGTCTGTACCGCGGCGCGAAGTTTATCTCGATCACAACGCCACCACCCCTATTGATCCAGAGGTCCTCAAGGCGATGTTGCCGTTGCTGGAGCAGGAATGGGGGAATCCATCCAGCATTCATTCCGTGGGCACCCGCGCCCGTAAGAAAGTGGAGGCGGCGCGCCGCCAGATCGCACAGGTCCTGAACTGTACGGCCCGGCGCATCCTGTTCACAGGCGGCGGCAGCGAAGCGGACAACCTCGCCATTCGCGGCATTGTGGATGCGACTGAAGTCAATCCGCCCCACCTGGTGACCAGCACGATTGAACATCCAGCCGTACTTGCGACGTGCCGTGCTTTAGAGGCAAAAGGGGTGAAGGTGACTTATCTGCCGGTCAATGGAGTGGGGCAGGTGGAGCTTCAGTCGCTTAGAGAAGCTCTGTGCCCGCAGACTGTGCTGGTCAGCATCATGTTGGCGAACAATGAAACAGGTGTTATTCAGCCGGTCAGGGAACTTGCCGCCATCGCGCGGGAACACGGCGTGCTGTTTCATACCGACGCGGTGCAGGCGCTGGGGAAAATGCCAATCGATGTGGAAGCCCTCGGGGTCGACCTGCTCTCCCTTTCGGGGCATAAAATTTATGGTCCCAAAGGGGTGGGCGCTCTTTATGTCCGCCAGGGGATCACACTGATACCGCAGATCACCGGCGGGAGCCAGGAAGGGGGGCTTCGCGCGGGCACCGAGAACGTATCCGGCATCGTCGGCTTCGGCACCGCCTGCGAACTCGCCGCCCGCCGCCTGGCGGGCGGCGAAGCGCAGCGGTTGACGAACCTGCGCGATCAGCTGGAAGAGAGGCTCAAAGTTCTGGTGCCAGGGGCCCGACGTAATGGCCATGCCGTGCACCGACTGGCGAACACATTGAACATCACTCTGCCTCAGCTGCGTGGGGAGTCACTGGTTCTTTTTCTCGATCGGCTGGGGGTGCGCTTCAGTTCCGGGTCTGCCTGCAAATCGGGCAATCCGGATCCTTCCCACGCCCTCCTTGCCATGGGCCTGAGCTCTGAAGATGCGCACTGTGCTATTCGCCTTTCGCTGGGAGCTGAAACCACGGCTGCGGATATTGACTATGTTCTCGAGTGTTTTTCCCAGACGCTCGGGGACACCAGAAGTGCAGTGCGCTTTGTCTCCTGCAGGTAGCCAAATCCCCGCAGAAAAAGTTCAGGGGCCTCAGCTGGCTGGGGATGCGATCTCTCCAACACCAATCCTACGAGATGGAAGCCACAATGGCCTTATAAATTTACAGCACTATACGGACTTAACTTCCCATATCCCCCAGGTGAGAGTTTTATGAAAAATTTATGGATAATCTCTCTTCTGATCGCGATTTCGACATTCCCGCTTCTTTCTTTCGCAAAACCATCGAATGAGAAAAGCGAAAAGGCTTCGGGAGTCAATGCGCAGTCAGATAGGATCGCACGTATGGAATCCCGAATCACTGACCAAATCAACCAAATACGCGCGGAGAAACACCTCAACAAGCTGGAACCATCGCCAAACATTGCCCGCGTCGCGCGACAGTACGCTCGCAGAATGGTGATAGAGGATTTCTTCAGTCATTATGGCCCATCCGGCGACTCTGTCGCGGACCGGGTGAAAGAGGCAGGCCTGGATTACCGTATGGTCGGGGAAAACATTTTCGGGAGTTACAATCTGGATGACCCTGCTGCGGCCGCGGTCAATAAATGGATGCAGAGTCCAGGGCATCGCAAAAACATTCTCACCCCAGAATTTACCCAAACCGGGGTCGGCATCTGGAAAGAGGGGAGCAGGTACAGGTTTGTCCAGGTTTTTCTGCAGCCGGCCAGGTGAAGTTTGAACATTGCCGGACCAAAGAAGGAAGTCAGCTTTTGGGCCAGCATGCATTCAGGGGGTCAGGTCTTGCACTGCAACATTTCTCTACTAGCCTTACTCCATGACACGACCACCTAGCCGGCTCCGGGGGCAATATCTTTATTTGTAACTACTCCCCACCTTTGTACAAGGAGCAGCATTAGCCGCGAGCAATCGCTCCGACAGGCGACTCCTCCAGCGTCATTCCGGCATGATTCTAGCCGAAATCCAGGTTTTTCCAGGGCAGAAGCCTGGATCCCCGACAGAAACATTCGGGGATGACGGTCCTTGGATTGGCAGGTGAATAGTTACCAATCAGGTGGGTGTCATCGTTTCGATTCTAGCTAGTTGCCTTGGTCCGACCCCGTTTTACTGTTTGTTATGTGCTTTCTTCGAACCGATCTGCGACGTTTTCAAGTAATCTCTTTCCATGAATCACCGCTACTATCAGGATCCTTTTTGGCTCAATCCAATAAATCAAACGATAGCTGTAGATAAATCGCTCTCGTATATTTTCATCACCTATCTCGGGAACGGTGCGACCTATGAGGGGAAATTCACCGATACTCCGTGACGCCAATAACATTTCAGAGACGACGGCCCGAGCATAATACCCAGAATTCCTGGCTATATACTCAGCAATCGCTTCAAGGTCCTCGGATGCTTCAGGTGACCACCTTACTTCGAGGTCCATTTGCTGAAGTTCCTCTCTGCCTCATCCTGGCTAATGGTGCCTTCCTTCTCAGCACGCTCGATCCCTCTATGAATTTTTTTCACCACGTAAAGGTGATACTGGACATCTTCAAGCGAACAATCGTCGGGAAGTTTGTCCAGAATTGCTTTCACTTCATCTTTTGCTGTGTTCATCAGGTATCACCTCCTATCTTCACGCACATAACTACAAATGGACAGGTCCGTATAAAATTATAAACAAAGACACGAACCTGTCTGCCTGAACTATTATCAAAATGTCCGCCAATCCTACATAATCGCCTACCGAAAGAACATGCTGCCGCTTTTCTTCCCCGGTTGTTCTGTCCTTCCAGCGCTTTTCCTGGAAAAAGACCCATTCCCACCACCTCACTCCTCCTTACTCCACCCACGCGAACGCGCAACAGCCTGATGCCAGCGCCGTTGCAGGCGCTTGGCTTCTGCGCGTTCCATGTTGGGGGTGTAGTGCCAGGCGCGGCGCCAGCTTGCGGCGAGTTCGGTGCGGCTGCGCCAGAAGCCACTCCCCAGCCCGGAGAGATAGGCGGCGCCGAGGGCGGTGGTTTCGGCGATGGGGGGGACATCTACCGGGACGCCGAGCATATCGGCCTGGAACTGCATGAGAAAGCGATTGCCTACTGCGCCCCCGTCGGCGCGGAGCTGGCGCAGATCGATTTGGGCATCGCGCTGCATCGCTTCAACCACATCACAGGCCTGATACGCGATACTCTCCAGCGCGGCGCGCACCAGATGCTGCCGCGTGGTGCCACGGGTCAAACCGATAATCATCCCGCGTGCATACGGGTCCCAGTAGGGGACCCCTAATCCGGCCAGCGCCGGGACAAAATATACATCGTCATTGCTATCCAGTTCGGTGGCCAGGGCTTCGGTTTCGGCGGCATCCTCAATCAGGCCGAGGCCGTCGCGCAGCCATTGGATTGCGGCGCCGGTTACGAAGATGGAGCCTTCGAGGGCGTACACCACCTCCTCGGTTTCAATCCCCCACGCGATGGTGGTGAGGAGGCGTTCGGTGCTGAAAATCGGTTTGGTGCCGGTATTGAGGAGGAGAAAGGAGCCGGTGCCGTAGGTGTTTTTCGCCATCCCCGGTGTATGGCACCCCTGCCCGAACAGCGCCGCCTGCTGATCTCCGGCCACGCCGGTGATGGGGATCTCCTGCCCCCAGAATACATGGGGTGCGGTGGTGGTGAAAAACCCGCACGAGGGTTTGACGCTGGGGAGAATGGCGCGCGGGATCTCCAGGCGTTTGAGGATGGCGTCATCCCAGGCTAAGAGGGTGATGTCGTAAAGCATGGTGCGCGAGGCGTTGGAATAGTCGGTGGCATGGCAGTGCCCGCCGCTGAACTTCCACAGGAGCCAGGTGTCGATGGTGCCGCACGCCAGCTCCCCCGCTTCGGCGCGGCGGCGTACTTCAGGATCGCGCAGGAGCCAGTGAATCTTGGTGGCGGAAAAGTATGGATCAAGCAGAAGGCCGGTGCGCTTGTGCCACGCATCTTCAAGCCCTTCCTGCTTCAGCTCTGCGCACAGGGCGGCGGTGCGCCGATCCTGCCATACAATGGCGCGCCCCACCGGGGTGCCGCTGCTGCGCTCCCACAGCAGCACGGTCTCGCGCTGATTCGTGATCCCGATGGAGCGGATCTGTCCCGGTTGAATGTCGCCGTGCTGGAGCGCGGCATGGATCACCTGCAGGGTTACGCGCCAGATCTCTGTGGCGTCGTGCTCCACCCAGCCCGGCTCCGGGTAGTACTGTCTGAACTCGCTATAGCTGCGCGCGCACACCTCGCCGGCATGGTTGAAGATAAGGACGGTGGTCCCGGTCGTGCCCTGATCCAGCGCGAGGACATACTCCGGCATAAACTCCCCCAAGGTTGAATGTGTATCTGGTGGATCAGGGCTGCAGATTTACCAGCACACGACGCTTAAGTTGGCCCTTAAGCATGGCCGCGATGCGTGCGTCCAGCTCATCCAGACCGACCTCCTCAGACATCTGCGGCAGTTGCTCCAGTTTTCCCGCTCCGGCGAGGTAGTGCCATGCCTGGCGCCGTCGCTGCATGGGGCATTCGGCGGAATCGATCCCCACCAGACGCACCCCGCGCAGGATAAAGGGGAGCACGTTGATGTTGAGTTCCGGCGAACCCACCAGGCCGCAACAGGTGACAATGCCGTCGTAATGGGTCGCTTTGATGGCGGCGGCAAGCATCTCCCCCCCGACGCAGTCCACCACGGCGCCCCAGCGTGGCTTGAGAATCGGGCGTTCGTTGCCCTGGGTTACGTCCGTGCGCGCTATGATCTCTTGCGCCCCAAGGGACTCCAGATACTGCGCTTCGTCCGGCTTGCCGGTAGCGGCAACCACCCGAAATCCGGCGCGTGCGAGCAACCCCACCGCGATGCTCCCCACCCCGCCGGTCGCTCCGGTGACCAATACCGGCGCCTGCCCGGAGATGCGGCTCGATTCGATGATTTCGCGCACCGACAACGCTGCCGTCAGGCCGGCGGTGCCGTACATCATACTTTCTTTCAGGCTCAATCCATCCGGCAGAGGCAACGCCCACGCACTCGGCACCCGGATCATCTGGCCAAACCCGCCGTCAGTTTCCATCCCCAGATCGTAGCTGGTGACAATCACCTTATCGCCGGGTTTAAACATATCATCGCTGCATTCCACCACCTCCCCGGCGGCGTCAATCCCCGGCGTATGGGGAAACTTGCGCGTCACCCCCGGATTCCCGGTGGCGGAGAGAGCATCCTTGTAGTTGAGGGAGGAATAGTGCACCTGCACCAGCAACTCCCCGGCAGGGAGCTCAGCGGTACTGCGCTGTACAATGTGGCGCTCGAAGTGTTTATCCTCTCCCTGGGTTACCTGCAAAGCTTTAAACGAAATAGGCATAATCTCTTCTCCTTTTCTCTTTCCTGCGCGCACACAGGATATTAAAACTGCGTTTGCAAAACTATAGAAGCCCTCTATACTTATGGCAAGTCTCAACTTTTTTTGCGCTACTTCCATTCTTTTTGATTCACTACCCTGCGGGAGTCCATTGCCATGCCAGAGAGCCCTCAGACGACTGCCCCCGAGACAGCTGAAAAGCCCAGGCGCCTTGTTAAAATCCTGCGTATTGGCGCGTATATAACGACACTGCTTCTCCTTGTCCTTGCCTTTTTGCCCACCGGACTGCGGCTTGGCGCGCGCTACTGGCTCAACCAACAACCCCACCTCGAAGCTGAAATAGACAACATCGACCTGAATCTGTTTCGCGCCACCTGCGCCCTGGAAGGGCTCAGGCTTACGTATAAGGGTGAGCCAACCCTGAACATCGAGCGCCTGATTGTGGGGGTGAAATATCTCCCCCTGTGGAACAAGCACGCCTTTATCGATTATGTCGACCTCACGGGATTGCGCCTGGTGCTGGAACAGGTCGTGGCGGGGGGTGAAGGAGAACCGGGCGGTATCCGCATCGGTGGCATCATGCTGGCGAATATCTTTGCAGAACAAGAGGATGAAAGCGAAGACTCCGCCCCAGAGACTGCATCTGGGTGGAATTTTGGCTGGAATCATATCGCCATCGACAGCTCCGAAATCATCTGGCGCCAACCAGACTGGAGTGCCGACTTAATTATCGGGCAGGCGCGCTTCAGTGATGTAGCCAGCTGGAACCCCGAATTATACAGCGATCTGCAGCTGCACCTGCGCGTCAACGATGCACCCCTGGCGCTGACCATGCAGTCCCAACTATTTGCCCCACACCCAACCGCAACAGGACACATAAGCCTGGATGGGTTTGCCCTCGCTAAACTGGCCCCTATTCTGGCCCCTTTCGGCATTCATGATGTTGCGGGGATGTTGAGCTGTGACCTGAAGCATGAAGTGAAGCTGGGGGCAAACGATGCGGTCAGCCTCAATGTAAAAGGGAGCGTTGCCCTGGAGCGCGGCGCACTGACCACCGCGCAGGTGCATATAGCAGAAGCAGGGCTTAACTGGAACGGCACCAGCGCAATGACCACCACGCCCCATGGAACGACCGAGATCACTCTGGAGGGTGCCGTGCAAATCCCCATATTGGACGCAGAGGATATTGGCTCAGGATTAGCACTGCACCAGCAGGGCTTCAGGTGGCGCGGCAGCATTAATTCACTGTTTGAAGTGGATGTCGCCCCTAAAATCGAGGTGAAGGGGGTCCTCGCAACCGATGCGCTTACCTTGCTCGACCGTCAGCACCAGCGCCTCCTTGCCTCCTGGGCACAGCTCAAGATTGATCCCTTCTATGCCACGGAGCAGCATATTCAGCTGGGGCAGCTTGATATCAGCAGTCTGGTGGCGCTGCGCCCCTCAATCAGCCCGGTTGAGACTGAACCGGCGCTGGCACAGTGCGGCACCCTCAGTTTGACAGAGCTTGATGTAGAGTTGCCGGGAGAAAAAAAGGGTGTCAGAGTGGCGCTGAGCGCGCTGAACCTCAACGGCCTTGGTATAGAACTGATCCGCCTTGCCAGCGGCCACACTAATATTGATCAGTGGAGCTATCTGGATGCCCAGGGTGAGCAAGATGTGGAGGAGGGTGCAAGCACACCCGCGCTGGCGTGGAGGGTGGATACGCTCCAAGTTGGCGGAAACTCATATATTCGCGTTACCGACGCTTCCGTAACCCCGGGGGTAACCCTGTACCTGAATGAACTCAACTTCAGCCTGCGCCAGCTCAACAGCGCTGAAATCCAGACCCGGAACCCTTTCAGTCTGGATGCGAAACTGGGGCGCTTCGCCACCTTGCAGGCCGAAGGGGCCATGAGTATACTGAACCCCGCCCTCGCAGGTTCACTCAAAGCCAGCCTGCACGACTTTCCGCTGTATACAATCGCCCCGTATGCGGAAAAGGAAATGGGGGCACGCATTGAAAAAGGGGCGTTAGATTTCAACGCCAGCGCTACCATCGACAATAACCAGCTCGATCTCAATAGCCAGGCTGATTTGCGCGGCTTTACCCTGGGAGCCATGACGGCGGAACAACATGAGCAGATTTCGAGCAACCTCGGCATGCCTCTTTCTCTGGCGCTGGCCCTGCTCCGGGATAGAAACGGAGATATTCATCTGGATATCCCCGTCTCCGGCGATCTGTCCAGCCCTGACATCTCCATTGGCCCCATTATCCGCAAAGCCCTCCTTGGCGCCGTACAGGAAACGCTGAAGCTCGCCCTGATGCCCCTGGGTATATTGAGCGGAGCTGGTAAACTGATCGGCATCGGCAGAGAGCTGAGACTGCCGCCGGTACTCTTTACCCCGGCAGAAACGAATTTCACTGCCAGTGGATCTGCGCTGCAACCCTTGGCTGAACTCCTCGCCAAGCGCCCACAACTGCGGGTGGTATTAGAGGCACCCCTGACCCTGACCGATAGTGAGGCGCTCCATGCCCAGCAGACGAAAAGCACGCAAGACGACAAGAAAGAAGCTAAAGAACTGAGCGAGGCTCAATTCCGGGCGCAGGCAATCGCCTTACTGCAGGAGCGCCTGTACACAATAAAGCAGTACCTTCTCGATGTCGGCGGCGTTGAGCCGGAACAGATCCTCCTGACTCAGCCGAGCCAGGCGCTTACGCCGGGTGAACCCCGGGTTGAAATGCGCTTCTAACGCCTTCTACCAAAGGATCGCACTTATGTTCAGATATACATGGCTGTTGCGTACACCTCTTTTGCTGCTCTGGCTTCTGCTCTACCTCAGTGGGTGCGCCATCAACCCCGTAACGGGAAAAAGTGAACTGGTTTTCGTCCCTGAAGCCAGCGAGATAAGCATGGGGCAGGAACAATATGGCCCAGGGAGGCAGATGCAGGGGGGGGATTATACCGCCGACCCGCAGCTCGTCGCGTATGTGCGGTCCGTGGGGCAACGTCTGGCGTCCGTGAGTGACCGGAATCTCCCCTATGAATTCAACGTCATCAATGATGATACCCCCAACGCCTGGGCCCTCCCCGGCGGTAAAATCGCCATTAACCGCGGCATGCTCACCGAACTCAACAGTGAAGCGGAGCTTGCCGCCGTGCTGGGGCATGAGATCGTCCACAGTGCTGCGCGCCACGGCGCCAAAAACGTGGAGCGCGGGATGCTGCTCCAAGGCGCGATGCTGGCCACCACCATTGCAACCAACAACAGCGAATATGCGCCCTTTGCCATAGGGGGTGCCGGGTTGGCTGCACAGCTGATGACCCAGAAGTACAGCCGCTCCGCCGAACTCGAAGCGGACTACTACGGCATGCAGTATATGGCCAGAGCCGGGTACGATCCTCAAGCGGCCGTGGAGCTGCAGAAAACCTTCGTGCGCCTCTCCGAGGGGCGGCAGAGCAACTGGCTCGACGGCCTGTTTTCCAGCCACCCTCCATCCATGGAACGGGTGGAAGCCAACCGGAATACCGCCGCGCAACTTGGGCACCGCGGTGAGCTTGGCGTCGAGCGCTATGCGGCGGCAATGGCGCCCCTGCGCCACGACCAGCCTGCGTACGAAAAATATGCCCAGGGGCGCAAAGCCCTGAAAAAAGGGGAGCTGGAAACGGCGCTGCAATATGCGGAGGCCGCCATCGCGCTGCAACCGAAAGAACCGCTGTTTCACAGTTTACGCGGCGATATCCGTCTGCTACAAAAGAACTATACCGATGCCATCACGAACTTCGATCGCGCCCTGGCGCTGGACCCCACCTATTTTCACTACTACCTGCAGCGCGGTCTTGCCTATGAAAAACTTGGCAAGCCCCAACTGGCACAGGCCGACCTCCAGCGCAGCATTGACTACCTCCCCACGGCTCCTGCGCTGAACAGCATGGGGCAGTTGGCGCTGTCTCAGGGAGACACAAGGGCGGCTAAAGAATATTTTGCCGGGGCCGCGACATCTCAGACCCCCATAGGGGCGGCCGCCAAAAGTGCTCTGGTGCGCCTGGATATAGGGGATAACCCGCAAAGGTATCTCCGTCTTGGCGCAGGTCTGGACGCGCATGGCTATCTGATCCTCCTCCTTGCCAATGGCACCACTGAACCTGTCACCGCCATCGCGATTCAGATCAACTATGTAGATAGAAACAACAACCGCCGCAGCAGCATCCTGCAGATAAACCAGATCGTACCGGGTTCCCAGCAGATACGCTTCCGTACCGATATTGGCCCGCTGCCAGGGTTGGAACAGGTACAGGCGCGTATTACCCACGCCGCCATAGCAGGACCATAGCAGGAAGGTAGCGTAAATATGGAGTTGATAAAGCAGATTACCGGGCGGGGATAGACGAGACTGTGCATTTGCACAGAGCAAAACTGTGCATTCTGGAGCAAAAATATGCGCGCGTCGCCCTATTACCCGACTGACTTAGTAGGTAATGTATCAAACATCGAATCCGGTTGTGGCAGATCGGATGCGATCTCCTTTTTTCCTATAGCAGGAAAATCAGTACGACCAAACAGCAGCAACATACAAAAAAGCCGGCGCGGATGCCTCCCTGCCCGGCTTTTTTGTTGTTTGTCTCCGCTCGCTTCCCGCCATATATTCAATCTCGTTCCCATGCTCCCGCGTGGGAATGCATATCGAATATCCGGACCACCGCGAAAACCTGGACCACCCCCCTTTCCGCTCCGCTCTGAAGTGGTCAAGGCGGGGGAGCGCAGCTGCGGAAACGGTGCCGCACCACAATTCCCCTCCTTACCTAAGGAGGGGTTAGGGGTGGTTGGGTTTTGTGAGAGATGGTGGCTTTTGCTCTTCGGCCCGCGTTTTTTCGGCACCCCGCGTTTTTTCGGCACCGCTAAGACCTGGACCACCCCCCAACCCCCTCCTTGATCAAGGAGGGGGAGCGCAGCTGCGGAAACAGTACCGCACTACAATTCCCCTCCTTACCTAAGGAAGGTGTAGTGGTCAAGGAGGGGGAGCGCAGCTGCGGAAACAGTGCCGCACTACAATTCCCCTCCTTACCTAAGGAGGGGTTAGGGGTGGTTGGGTTTTGCTCTTGATTTCAAGCAGTATCCTCTCGCAAACAGCCTCAGCATTTTCGTACACATCCGTATTCAGAAAACGTAACACCGTGATACCCAAAGTATGCAAATAGGCTGTTCTCTCCTGGTCATACACAACCGCCTCATCAGTAAAATGTGAATCCCCGTCAAGCTCAAGCGCCAGTTTCCAAGCTGGACAATAGAAATCTACAATATATGGACCCACACTATGTTGGCGCCGAAACTTATGGCCACCAAGATTTCCACGTTTCAGCAACTCCCAAAGGTGTTGTTCAGCTGCAGTTGCATTGTTACGCAGCTTCTTGCGCAGTCCTTTCAGTGCCGGGCGATTGTAAAGCATAAAGCGTGCCTTTCTAATAACACGTGGTTTGTTGAACGAAGCCGCTATCGCGGCAGGAAAGACCAAGTCATAATATCGCCGATTCCTTCCGTCAGGGTATAACTTCTTTGAATAGCCCAATGCCGGGCTTCATTCTGTCTGAAGGAGTTTGCCAT
>Ga0265295_1004624_pt1 | contig 18342 bp, 12 predicted proteins | sample Munlansysbiofilm_FD_192503 | JGI IMG/M metagenome (GOLD analysis project Ga0265295, IMG submission 192503) | Leachate microbial communities from a municipal landfill in Southern Ontario, Canada - Methane capture system biofilm | ecosystem: Engineered > Solid waste > Landfill > Unclassified ...
AGGTGGCAGAAAGCGCAAGATCATGCGTAAAATAAGCCGGCAGAGAGTGGAAGGTAGCGATATCATCAAGAGAATCGCGTTTGCTGATCCAATCCGATTGGGTCTTAAGTCTCAGTCCATAAGGTAGCTGCACTGTATTTGCGAGCTGCGCACTGTGAGGAGGGCTGTCGCTGAGGGCATAGTTGCCAAAATAACTCAGGTGGGCATATTGCACGCTGGTCTCCCACTGTTTCAAGAGCTGTGCGGATAGCGAGATCTCACCGCCATAGCTTTGTACATGGTAGATATTAGCGTATTTCTCTTGTACGAGATCGATGAGGTTACGCACATTATTATAGTACACACTGGTGTCCAAAAAAAGGTTTTTGATGAGATGGCGGGAATGTCCCAATTCCAGCTTTTGAGCTCGTGAGGCTTTCAGATCGGGATTGCCTTTTTGAGATGAAAAGAGCTGACGCATGGTAGGGATGGCTGAATTGATGCCATAGGAAAGCGAACTCACACTGCCACCGTCTGTTGTCCAATAAAAGGCTCCGCTTGGCTCCAGCAGGAACTTAGCTTCATCGCTTTGGCTATGTCCAAAAAACGAGAGTCCCAGGCCGGTAGTATAGCTGAGCCGCTCGGTCAGCTCTTTTTGATATTGCGAAAATACGCTGCCTACCACGGCATGATTGGGCGTCCACTCTGGATAAGGGCCATCATCCTTGCGATTCACCCTGCGAAATTCCGTCTTGGTGCCCAGGCTTAAGGTTCCAGCTCCTCTATACTCAAAAGTGGGAGCAAGGCCGATATTGATGGAATAAAGCCGGGAGCGCAGGTCTGAAACCTGATGGTTGGGATCCCGAAAGCGCTCAAAGGTATCCCCGGAGCTATCAAAATAAAGTTGCGAACGTAGATTGCTGTTCAGGCTGGTAAAAGCGTCCATGCTCACACTGGCCCTGGCGCGATACCAATCCTCATATATGCTGGTCTCACGGCTGTATATTGAAGAGGGAATCTCTTTGTAAGGAATGTAAGAAAAGCCGGCGTCAAAAGCCATCTCATGCAGATCATCCCAGAGCCATTCGCTGCCCAGATCAGCGTGCCAGGCCTCCTGATAAGAGTGATTGCGCAGGACGCCATTTTCAAAAGGAGTGGGGGTAAAATCTTCTGAGAGATGGTAAGGACGGCGTTCGTCCCGGGTAAGGCTGGCTTTGTAGCGGAAATCACCGAAGGATAAAGAGGAGGAAAGCCTTTGGGAATTCACCAGATTGCGGTGCAGATTGCTTTCCAGGCTGATGATATGATCCTGCCTTTTGCTGATCAGATTCACTACTCCGCCCATGGTTCCCGCGCCATAGAGGCTGGAGGCCGGGCCTTTCACTATGCGGATTTCAGCAATATCATCAATGAGGATTTTGGAGATATCCACATTGCCCCAATAGCCTTTAGTCAGCGGCCGGCCGTCTATCATTACGAGGACTTCGTTTTTGCGAAACCCGCGGATTCTGAGGTTGCTTTCGTCCCTGGTTCCGGTGGTAATGCTCAGTCCGGGGCTTGCTTTTAAAGCTTCAGAAATGGGGATGGTGTTTTCGGGCAGACGGAGGCTTTCCACTCTGCCAATGCTGGCTTGAGGGCTCTCAGCGACTACCCTCACGGGGTGCAGGTGAAACTGCTTCAGAGAGTCCGGGGGATTTGCAAAAATCAGCGTGGAGATAAACCCCACGCTGATGAGCAAGAGTTTTTTCAATAGTCTGTAAGTTTGGTGGAAGTGTAGGAATCAAAGTGCTCTGGGAGATCAATCACCAGATTAGCTTTTTCGATTGGCGCATTGCCATGAGGGCCTATGCCATTTTTGGTAGTGGTATTCACCTGCATAGTAGCGATGTGCTTGAATTTCTTCATGCTGCCTTCCATCTCGCCATTGAAAGTGGGGAAGGTAGTGCGTTCGCTGGTCAAAAGATAATAGCCATCCGCGATCTTCTCAGCATCGTAGGTCTTGCTATAACCATCCACGGCAGAGATAGTAACCGTGCTGTAGCCATCATAGCCTTGCACGAGGTCGCTCAATTTGATGGCCTCTTCATCCTCATCATTCCAATTTGTAACGGTGTAAGTGGGAAGTGCGCCCAGTTCCTGGGGCAGACATTCATCCGCAGTACCGCATACACCGATCTGACGATAAACCCGAATATGAGCCGCATTCTTCACTTTGAAAGCTCCGGGAACTGTGTCGCCAGGGAACCAGGTGCGTTTGTTATCTGAGGGAACGAGATAGCCGCTTTTGAAGGTATTCCACAAAAGGTCATATCCGGCATTTACAGATCCACGGGGAGAGAAGCCATCGGCGCCAACTATTTCATAGGCATACAAACTGCGGTAATCGATGGTATCATTTGCGGCACCAGTGATTCCGATAGCATCGGCCATAGTAACGAATTGATCCAGGGAGTAGCCCAGGATATCGGCCTGTGTGCCATTGTCGTCATCATCACTACAGGCTGTGAAACCAAGCATCATGGCGAGTGCCACGAGCAGAACTAAGTACTTTTTCAAGGTATTGAACCTCCTTATTATTTTGGAGGCAGACGGAAATATCCGTAAGCCTTTCCAGCGGGAGGCATAGCCGTTTCCAGCTATACCCTATCGGTATTTACGCCTGCCTAAAGAAGGTTTAGCAATAAATACTCGGCTTAGATGGCAAGCTAAAATGGTCGGAATATTTGTCAAGTATATCTTGCGCGATGGCTGTGGAGAGGGGGATGAGACTGTTCAATTCCTCTCCCCAGGTCATGCCACTTTCTTATGCACTTTAAGGTGAATATTTAAGGCGAATAAGTGCTCAAGCCTATTTCAATCCGTATTATCCAGGCCTAATACCTGCAAAGCGAGAACGGGGCGCTATTTTAGACAAGTCCTGAATATGAATGATGATGATGATAGAACACAGATCGCGCGGATCGTGTGAGTCTTGGATTTCAAAGTGCCTAAGATAACTATCTATATACCTTAAGCTTAGCGGCACTTTGGACTTCAAGCGGCAAAGAGAGCCTTTTTCATCCCCCGGTGGATAAACCAGCATTCTGGGGTCATCCTTACTCATTTGAGCCACTTGATCACATGTCTATCTAGCCTTAATCAAGCGTTAATTATTAACGCTTGATTAAGGCTAGATAAAGACATGATCGACGCTTTGGAAAGAGGGAGAAAGGATCAAATACACATGGGATTTGCTATCTAACTTGATTGAAAACACATTTTCGCTACGGACCCAAGAAAGGCGTTGGAGTTCAATCCGGCTTCGATTATTTTAGTGTTAGCGTTAATAACAGGCCGGAATGGACTTCAACAGCCGTCGGCAAGGTTTCCCATTGCTATTACCGCTCGAAGTCCAAAGTGCCGCTAAGGTAACCGTGAAAGCCATGATTTTTGAAGTCCAAAAGGATGCCTCGCCCACTTTTTAGACTATTGAATCAGCTAAGTTATTGGATAATAAGCGAAACTTGTTGAACAGTCTCAAGGGGGATGCTGGATTCGATACGTCTCGTGTCGAACAAAGCCGCAGGCTTTGACAAAAGAGGCATAGACTTTGACAAAAAGGGGAGCAGATCCGGTGCTCCTGCACACGGGACGTATGCAATCCAGTAAGCGTGATCTTGCCCGTAAAGCTACGTTATACCGGGGTGTTTGTAATCTATTACCAAGAGTGTGATATCGTCTTTGTGAGTGGAGCCCCGCGCAAAATCCTGCACCTTATTCAAAATGCTTTTGGCGGTATTTTCCGGGTTTGGCATAGGCAAGCCCTGGATGATCTCTTCCAGTCCTTTTAGCCCCATAAATTCTTCTTCGATGTTCATGGCTTCGGTGACGCCATCGGTATAAAGAATTATTTCATCACCGGTATTGAGCTGGATGATATCGCTGCCGATCTCCAGATTCTCAAATACACCCAGAGCAGTGGAATGGGTCTGGCCATATTTCACAAAGCTGCGGTCCATTTTTCTAATGTAAAGTGGTAAATGGCCACAATTTGAGTACTCCAGCCTCCCGCTTGAGAGCTGGATCACACCCAAGAGAGCGGTCACAAAGTTTGATTCTATATTATTGCGGGAAAGGAATTTATTAAGCTCCCAAAGCAGCTCTTTACTGCTCTTGTAATATGGGGCGATGGAGAGCAAAAGCGTGGATACCATGGTCATAGCCATTGCGGCTACGATGCCTTTGCCCAAAACATCCGCGATCACAAAACAGAAGTGATCATCATCAATCATAAAATAATCGTAGAGATCTCCCCCGATGTCACCGGCAGGTTTTAAGATGCCATAAGCCCTAAGCTCTTTGATCTCCAGAGGATGCTCCACATTAGTAGGCACCAGTTTCGTCTGAATCTCACTGGCATAAATTACATCACCACGAATCTGGTTTTTCTCTTCGGTGGTAATCCTGAGATTTTGAATATATTCCTTCAGAGATTTCTGCATGGCGCTGAAAGATAGAGAGAGGGTAACAATTTCCTGACTCTTATCAGACAGAGGAATCTCTGCATCAAAATCTCCCGCTCCGATGCGGTCTGCGGCCTTTGCCAGCTTTTTCAAGGGTCTGGAAACACTTAAAGCCCTGGCATAGATAGCTATGCCTACCAGCAAGAAAATCAGTATTGAAGTAAAAGTCTGGATTAAGAGGATCAGATTTACATCTTCCATAAGCACAGATTCTTCGATTGATACACCCACAGACCAGCGGTTGCTCATAATATTCTGATAGTAAACCCAGGAGTTTTTAAAGGGAGATTTACCGTCTATTTTGATATAGCCACTTTCACCGGCTATCATGGCTTCGCCCAAACTGGATAGCAGGGGATCATTGTATTCCTGAGCCAGGCTGAACAGGCTCTGATTCATCACCAGATCCAAATCCCGATGCGCCACCAAAGTGCCGGTGGAAGAAACCAGGAAGCTGCTGCCTAACTTGAAATGATCTGGATTTGTAGTGAGTTCCTGCAGATACTTCAATTCGATATCAAAGCGTAAAAACCCGGTGATATCACCTTTTTGATACAAAGGCATAGAGTAGGAAATCACCATCTCACCCTTGCCTTGAGAATCTATCCAAGGCTCTGTCCAATATGGCTTTCCAGTGTTGTGAGGAATCTGATACCAATCCTGATAAAGATAGTCCTGGCCCTGAATTTCCCGCTGTAAAAAGCGATGGCGTATAGTGTACATCACCTTGGGGGGAACGCCGTCAGAAGCTTTAGCTGCTGTACATAGAGAATGCACTTCAGGGTTATCCAAGAGCAGAGATCTCAGCATAATTTCTTTTTCTGTATCACTCAAATCGTGATCTACGGCCACAGACCTTGCTATTTTGGCCAGAGCTTCTACTTTTGACAAAATACCATCTATCAGGTAGATCCGCTCATGCGCCAGATGCTGCATATTGCTGAGCTGAATATCCAGCATGACTTTGGAATAAATGCTTCTGGTGACAAATATGGCAACAATAAAGATGATCAGCATAAACGTTAAAACAAACGATATCAACTGATAGGCAAGGGATTTGTTTACTTTATTTTGCGCCATTGGGGTAGAATTCCTCAAAGGCTATGTCCCTGGGGAAATCCATTTCTGCTTTGAGCAAGTTTAGTGCTCTTTGGTAGTCTTCTTTTTTGAGAATGCCTATTTCTGCAGCAGAAGGCATTACATTCTTTTTCATCTCATTTAGCATCCAGATCTGGTGCGCCCGATTGGCGCGAATCTTGGCTGCATGCATCAAATCCATCACCACGTCCACGGTTTCCTCGGGATGGCTAAAGGCATATAGCCAGCCATCTTTGGTGGCCTGCATAAAGGCCTTGCACTGCTTTGGATGCTCTTGGTAAAATTCAGGTTTTACATAAAGACCTTCATCAGGAATTCTGCAACCCAATTCATGCAGGTCTGCAATGAAGAGCTCTTCTTTCTTTAGCCCGGCCTGCAGCATTTGGTGATATTCATTGTAACGCATGGCGTTTATCACATCCACCCCACCTTGGAGGAAAAGATTGATAGACCAGTCAATAGTCACAAACTGCATGGAAATACCCTGTTCTTTGAGAAAAGCCTTCGTGATCAGGTTTGAGCTACTGCGCCAAATCCCTATCCTCTTACCCTCAAAATCGGCCAGGGAATTTATCTGTTTAGACTTTTTGGCCACTAATAGCATGGTGTTTTTCTGGGAAATCTGCCCGATATTTACCAATCTGGTTTTCTCACTATTGGCGATAATAGCTGCCAGCAAATCAAGGGGGACCACATCCAAAGAGCCCTCTGAGACACTGTCGATAGCATCACTGGCTTGCATCAGCTCCTGCACTTGCACGTCCAGGCCATATTGGGCATAAAGGCCTTTATTGATAGCCATATAAATGCCGGCAAATTGAGCTTGAGGCTGCCATTTTGGGCAATATCGGATCACAAAGCCGTCTCTTGAGGAAATATCGGGATCCGAAGATCCATCTCCCCTATCCGAGCTGCGACCCTTGCACGAGCTCAGTAGTACAATACATAAAACCATTATACCCGCCACCAGAATGAGTCTGAAAGGTCTCATAATTCCACCTAATCAATTTAAGCATTAATTTGCTTTCGCAGCTTCTGTTTCTACAATGAAAATAACACATTGCAGTAGTCAACCAGGCTCAACAAGATTTTAATCTTGGGGTAGCTTGCAGGCTAAAGACAAGTAATATTTATTGTGTTTGGATGGCAATGAAAATAATGGAATAATCGACATATAGTTGTGGATATATTTCTACTCTTTATCTAAGTTACCGTTTTCCAGTAAAATAGAGACAGCGTATGCAACTGGTAATTTACCTTCTTTTACTCTTTGTCTTAGTTCCGGGAGCCTGTCTTGGACTTTGGAGTCCTTGTAAAAGCGATTTAACACGGCTTCCGAGATCAGCTCTTCAAACCACTGCGCAGTCTGGGCCAGCCGGCGCTGCTGAAAGTTGCCGTTGTCTCCCGTTTGCTGGGTAAATTCGTTGATGATCTGCCAGATTTGAGGGATGCCTTCACCGGTTTTGGAAGAACAGGTCATGGCCTTGGTATCCCAATTCAGGGTGGCATGACGGATGTAGTGCAGGGCATTGTTATATTCTCCGGCAGCAGCTTGTGCGCGCACGATGTTATCACCATCCGCTTTGTTCACCACGATCAGGTCTGCAAGCTCCATAATGCCTTTTTTGATGCCTTGCAGCTCATCTCCGGCCCCAGAGATCTGCATAAGCAAAAAGAAATCCACCATGGAGCGGACCGTGGTTTCAGATTGCCCCACTCCCACGGTTTCGATCAGGATGACATCATAGCCTGCTGCTTCACAGATGACGATGCTCTCCCTGGTCTTTCTGGCCACTCCCCCCAAAACTCCGGAGGAGGGTGAGGGGCGGATAAAGCTCATCTTATGAGAGGAGAGCTGCTCCATCCTGGTTTTGTCACCCAGAATGCTGCCCCGGGACAGGGTGGAAGAAGGGTCTATGGCCAAAACGGCAACCTTCTTACCCTGCTGGATCAGGTGCAGGCCAAAGAGCTCGATGAAGCTGCTCTTCCCCACTCCCGGCACACCGGTGATACCAATGCGGATGGAATTCCCCGCCTCGGGCAGGAGCCTGGTAAGCAGCTCCTGCGCGGCGGCGAAATGCTTTTCGGAATTACTTTCCACCAGCGTGATGGCCTTGGATATATGGGTGAGGTTTCCTGCTTTTATACCCTCTTCCAGAGTATCCAAATCCCAAACTCTGCCTTTCTGGCGCTGATAAGGACTGCTCTGGGATTCCTGGGGGGAAACCACAGACGAGGCATATTCAGCCCCGGCACCTTCTGGTGTCCATTCCGGTTTGCGTTTATTCATTATCTTTCAGAAGCTGCTCGATCATCCTGGTGGCTGCTGTAGGCAGATGGGTGCCTGGGCCAAAGATCGCCGAAGCACCATTCTCATAGAGGAAATCATAGTCCGCTTGTGGAATCACACCACCCACGATGACCATGATGTCTTCCCGATCCAGCTTGGCCAATTCCTGCATCAGTTGCGGCAAAAGGACCTTGTGTCCGGCAGCCAGAGAACTCATGCCCACTACGTGCACATCGTTTTCCACAGCCTGACGGGCGGTCTCTTCCGGGGTCTGAAACAAGGGCCCCATATCTACATCAAAGCCCATATCGGCATAGGCTGTAGCCACTACTTTAGCTCCACGATCGTGCCCATCCTGTCCCATTTTTGCTATCAAAATGCGGGGACGGCGACCTTCCTGTTCGGCAAACTTATCGGTCAAGGCTCTTACTTTATCGATATCATTCATATTGGCATACTCACTGCTATAAACATTACTAATCAGTTTGATCTGGGCTTGATGCCGGCCAAAGACTTTTTCCATGGCATAGGAAATCTCACCCAGGGAAGCCCGGGCCCGGGCAGCATCGATAGAAAGCTCCATCAGGTTACCCTCGCCAGACTGGGCAGCATTGGTAATCGCGGCCAGAGTGGCCTGGGTCTTCTTCTCATCTCTACCGCTTTTCAAGAGCTTCAGACGAGCCAATTGAGCTGTGCGCACCGCGCTATTATCCACTTCCAAAGTCTCGATGGGGTCTTCCTTGTCCAAACGGTATTTGTTCACGCCCACTATGGTATCTGCCTTGCTGTCGATCTTGGCCTGACGTCTGGCGGAGGCCTCTTCAATGCGCATTTTGGGCAAGCCGGTCTGGATCGCTTTGGCCATTCCGCCCAGCTCTTCCACTTCCATGATGTGCTGCCAGGCTCTGTGCATAAGATCATGCGTGAGGCTTTCCACATAATAGGAACCGGCCCAGGGATCGATCACCTTGCAGATGCCAGTCTCATGCTGCAAAAAGAGCTGAGTATTCCGGGCTATTCTGGCCGAGAAATCGGTGGGCAAGGCGATGGCTTCATCCAGGGAATTCGTATGCAGGCTCTGGGTGTGTCCCATGGTGGCAGCCAGGGCTTCGAGGCAGGTTCTGGCCACATTGTTAAAGGGATCCTGCTCGGTGAGACTCCAGCCCGAGGTCTGCGAATGAGTCCGAAGCGCCATGGATTTGGGGTTCTTGGCTTTTAGATCTTTGATGATCTTAGCCCACAGCATTCTGGCACCGCGCAGTTTGGCAACCTCCATAAAGTAATTCAAGCCTTCCGCCCAGAAGAAAGACAGGCGGGGAGCAAAGACGTCTATATCAATGCCTGCGGCTATACCGGTGCGGGCATATTCCAGACCATCTGCCAGGGTATAAGCCATTTCCAGATCTGCCGTGGCTCCAGCTTCGTGCATGTGATAGCCGGAGATGCTGATGTTGTTGAATCTCGGCATATGCTTTGAGGTGTAGCGGAAGATATCGGCAATCAGGCGCATGGAGGCTTCGGGAGGATAGATGTAGGTATTGCGCACCATATATTCTTTGAGGATGTCGTTTTGGATGGTGCCGTTGAGCATTTCGGGCTTCACGCCCTGCTCTTCCGCAGCCACGATGAAAAAGGCCATGATGGGGATCACAGCACCATTCATGGTCATGGAGACACTCATTTTGTCCAGTGGAATCTTATCAAAGAGAATCTTCATATCCAGGATGGAATCCACTGCCACGCCTGCCTTACCCACATCGCCCAGCACTCTGGGATGATCGGAATCGTAACCCCGGTGTGTGGCCAGGTCAAAGGCCACGGAGAGTCCCTTCTGCCCCATAGCCAGGTTCCTGCGGTAGAAGGCATTGGTATCCTCCGCTGTGGAGAATCCGGCATACTGTCTGATGGTCCAGGGACGTTGCACATACATACTGGGGTAAGGACCTCTGAGGTAGGGCGCGATGCCGCTGAGATAGTCCAGATGCTCCAGATGTTTCAGGTCTTCCTTGCGGTAGATGGGCTTCACGGCAACCTGTTCGTTAGTTTGCCAGATCTTGTCGATCTCGACTCTTTCGCCATCACCTTTCAGTGATTCAGCGTGAAAGTTCGGTTTTACTTTTGTGAAATCTGGATTCATTATAACACCTCCAGGCATTCGGCCAGTTCTTTTAGAGTATCATAGGCATTGGCACGGAGATGGATAAAGATATCGATCCCATCGGCCTTGTATTGCTGGACTTTATCGGCAGGATATCCCGCCAGGATCATTACCTTGGATTGGATCAATTTGCACAAAGGTGCCACAAGGCTTTCATAGTTTGCATCCGTAGATACTATGCAGAAAGCCTGGGCGCCAGATGCTTTGGCAGCTTCGGCCGCTTCTTCGGCTGTATTGAAAGACTGATCTGCCACTATGTCAAACCCGCCCATCTGGAAGAATCCACTGGCGAAATCTGCCCTGGGCTTGTATTCCGCTATTGGGCCCATATTCAGGAAGAAGATCTTAGGAGCTTTGGCCCCAATCTGGGTTCTTAAAGCTTCCACTTTGGCCACCGCGCTCTGGCGGGGCAGTGCGCCTTTCTCCAGCTTGATCGCAGCCTTGCTATCATCTGCGTTTGCACTGCGCAAGCTCAAGGCCTCATCCGTAAGATTGGCATACATATTCACGCCCACTACTACGTCCCGGCGTTTCTGCACAGCCTGAATTCTGGCCTCAGCCACCTCGGCTATCAGCTCATGAATCTTGCCTGCTCTCAGGCTTCTGATCATGCCCCCTGCCTTTTCCAGATCCTGCATCAGCTTCCAGGCTATTTCGGCAAATTGAGCAGTGATGCTTTCGATATAGTAAGATCCACCGGCAGCATCTATTACCTTGGACAAATGAGCTTCTTCTCTCAGGATGAGCTGCTGATTGCGCGCTATCCTTCTGGCAAAGGGATTGTCTTTTTTGACCAGCGCATCAAAGGGCTCCACTTCCAGACTATCCACGCCACCGATCACGGCCGAAAAGCTCTCGGTGGTGGTGCGCAGCATATTTACATAAAGATCGTAAGTTGTTTTATTGAAGCGTCCGGTTTTGCCGTGAATCCACACTTTCTGAGAGTTTTCATTACCACCAAAGGCCTTGATCATCTCAGTCCAGAGCAGACGGAAAGCTCTGATCTTGGCAATCTCCATAAAGATATTGGAGCCCAAAGCCAGCTTGACAGCAAACAGAGGTGCTACGGTATCGATATCCATGCCGGAAGCCATCATGCCTTGAATGTAACCGATCGCGGTAGAGAGCACAAAGCCCAGTTCCTGCGAGGATGAGGCACCGGCGGCTTCATAGACCGTTCCATCAATGATGAAGCTGCGCAATTTCGGAGCCCTGTTTACGCGCTGGATCACAGCATCGGCCACCTTCTTCCAGGCCTCTTCCAAAGGCAGATTGAGATAGCCCTTGCGAGCCAGCTCACCGCTGGGATCAAAGCCTATGCAGCCCTGTAGATCACGCACAGATCCACCCTGGGCAGTAATGTATTCATCCAGGAGGGGAAAAATATCGTCATCAGCTATATCCATCTGGATAAAAAGCGGTGCGGCAGCAAGGTCTATGCCGTCCAAAATTGTCTGCAAATCTTTGACACTTTTGATTTTGAGGCCATCTACATCATCATCGTGTTTGAGCTTCAGATTTACCATCGAAAGCCCGCGCATCAGTTCATCCTTGAGCCCTAAGTTCAGCTTCTTCAAATCCGCTTCTACTTGAGCCTGAGCCACCTTCCAGCCTTCGGTTATCCTCATTACTGGATCATTGCCGCGCAGGTAGGGAGCCTGGCCTGGTTCGCTCTGCCCGAAGGGCAAATCCTGGATATCCTCTTTGCGGTAGATAGGCTCTAATGTGATGCCGTCATAGGTCTTGGTCTTCATCGCTTTGTCATAATCCGCCCCTTTGAGGGAATCTATAACGAGCTGTTTCCAGTCTTCCCATTTGGGCGGCTTAAAATCCTTACTTATGTTCACTTTTGTATTCACTTTATTTTTAACTCCTTAATCTTCTTTGAGAAGAGCTTGTACTGGTTTCATGCCGTAGGGTGAGCGGTTTTCGATCGAAGTCAAAATGGCTCCACCGCCGGTGAAGAAATAGTATTTGGGATCATTTTGGGCCTTGGCAAAGATGCCGGGCAGATAGCTGCCAAAATCCTGGATGGTATCGCCGCCGCCGAAGAGCTTTTGAGCCATCGCATTTTCGTCTATCAGCCGATACATGGCCATGCTGCCTTCTGGGAAAAGAGTGGTATAGCCCATCACAGCATTCACAAAGATGCTGCCGGCCTCGGAAAAGATCTTCTTGATTTCGGGCAGATCAAAGGATTCCGGAGCCACATCCAGCACATAACCGATCTCTTCTTCATGCGCCCAATCTCCCAGATCATGAATGTTATAGACTTCCCAATTGTCCTCTGTTCGCTCTTTCATGCTGTCACATTCCACGATGAAGGGCAGCTCCACCACCTTGGCGATATTCTCGCCGCTGTCATCGATGAACTTCTGGGCAGCTTGCACGTCTTCTTCGGTGAGTCCTGTAATCTTAAGTCCGTATTTGGCGGCCAGATAGGCATTGTAAATCACGCCACCCAAAACCAGATGATCGGCAAAATCGATCAAGGCCGAAAGTGCCCCGATCTTGGTGTCAAACTTACTGCCTGCCACCACCGCCACCAAAGGACGCTTGGGCTCAAAGACCTTATCCAGATTGCTCAGCTCTTTTTGCATCAAGAGCCCCGCATAGGAAGGCAAAAACTTGGTGATATTATAGGTAGTGGCGTGAGGTTGCCAACTGCCAAAGGCGTCATTTACATAGACATCGGCATATTCGGCCAGAGCTTCGGCAAAGGCATCTGAGGACTCATCCTTGCTTTCTTCGCCTTTGAACCAACGGGTATTGGGCAGATAGATGAAGTCGCAAGCACCATCTTTCAGGCTTTTGACGGCTGCTGATAAGGGCTTCAGATCGCAAATGCCATAGCTGTCCTCAGCTTTCAGATCAGGGATCAGGCCCTTCAGCTGAAGCTTTTGGGAGAGGTAATCCACTATCGCATCCACAGCCTCAAGCTCTGAAATCGAGATCTTTTTGGTGGTTTTGTCGTAGGGACGCCCCACATGGGACATCAAAATCGGCAATCCGCCCTTTTTATATATGTGAACTAAAGTGGGAATAGTGGCCTCGATACGCATCGGATCCTTGATTTTGCCTTTCTTCACCACGTTATGATCCATCCGGACAAGCACAATCTTGCCCTTGAGATCGGCATCCAAGAGACTTGGTATTCTGCTCATTTTCTTGCTCCATTTTGTTTTTTATTTAAGTTTAAATACAGAAACCTATTTTTTAGAGATGAAGGCATTACGTCAAGCACTTTTTCATGCTGAGCGCAAAGATTGCTCTCACTGAAGGCAGCTAAGTCTGCTGAAATCTACCGCTGTTTCCCCCTAATGCCTATCTATGAAAGCTCAGGAGATACCTATGATCTGGCGCAGGGCCTTGATTTTAGCTGCCGCCAGAGGACGCACTTTGGCAGCACCTTCTCGCAGTATCTGATGAATATATTCAGGATTTTGCATCAGTTCTTCATAGCGAACCCGATGAGGCGCAAGCTCGCGGTTCATTGCCAAAAATAGTTCCTGTTTGGCCTCTCCCCAACCCATACCTCCAGCGGTATAACGAGCGCGTAAAGCGGCAATCTCTGCGCTGCTGGCAAAGCATTTATACAGGGAGAATACACTGCAAGTGTCCGGGTCTTTGGGCTCTTCAATCTCTTGAGAATTCGTCACGATCTTCATCACTGTCTTACGCAATTGTTTTTCGGAAGCAAAGAGCGGGATGATATTGCCATAACTTTTGCTCATCTTGCGTCCATCCAGTCCCAGCACGGTTTTACTTTCCGGCTGAGCCAAAGGCTGAGGTAATCTCAAAGCCTGGCTGGAATAGATATGATTGAAACTTTGGGCTATATCCACCGCCATTTCCACATGCTGAAACTGATCGTTGCCCACGGGCACCAGATCGGTATCAAAGAGCAGAATGTCTGCCGCCATCAGCACTGGATAGGTAAATAGCCCCATATTCACCCCATCATCGGGGTCCTTGCCGGCTTCGCTATTCACTTGCAGCATAGCCTTGTAGGCATGGGCTCTATTCATCAGTCCCTTGGGCGTGAAAGCCAGCAGGATGGTAAGCAGTTCAAAGGTTTCGGGCACATCGCTTTGGCGATAAAACAGCACTTTATCCGGGTCCAGCCCACAGGCCAGCCAGGCCGCCGCAATCTCAAGCGTCATACTCTTGATTGCAACAGGGTCTTTAGTAGCATTCAAGGCATGATAATCGGCGATAAAATAGCGGGCCTCACAGGTCTCGCTCAGTTTCAGAGCCGGCTGAATCGCCCCCAGATAATTCCCAATATGGGGTATGCCAGTGGGTTTAATGCCGGTCAAAGCTATCTTTTTCATAAATCTTACTCCTTAGTCTTGCTCAATCACCGTGCCCCAAAGCTCATCACCCAAGGCATCAGTTATCTTTATTTCCACCATGGGATCTTCGCTGGCCGGGATCTCATCCAAATATACGACTCCATCTATTTCCGGTGCCTGAAACCATAATCTGCCCAAGAGAGTCTCTATTTCATGATCATAATCCACTATCATCCCCTTGTGAGTGCTGCCCACAAGGCGCTCCATCCTGGCAGTTTTCTGCGCTTCCAGCTTGTGCTCCAGTTCACTTTCCAGCTCCCGCGTCTGCTCCCAATCCCAATCCTGGGGAAAATGCCATTCGTCCCCCGCTTGCTCTGGAGAATAGCCAAATACCCCCACATGCATGATCTTTACTTCGGAGAGGAATTTGTCGATCAGATCACGGTCTGCTTTAGTCTCCCCCGGATAGCCCAGCATCAGGGTCGTGCGAAATACCGCCTGAGGGATCTCAGCTCTGATGGCCTCAAAGAGAGCCTTCAGCTCTGCGTAACCCTTCTTGCGGTTCATGGCCTGAATGATCCTGTCACTCACGTGCTGGATCGGTATCTCAAAATAGGGCAAGAGCTTGGGATACTTTTTCCAGAGCGGCAGCCAGGACAGCTCAAAGTGATCTGGATGCAGATACATCAGCCGAATCCACTCAAAACCCTTGATCTTATGCAGGGCTTCGATCAGCTCTGGCAAGGCTTTGCGTCCATAGATATCGGTGCCATACATACAGCTATCCTGAGCGATGAGCACCAGCTCTTTGCCCCTGCGGGAGAGCGATTTTGCTTCCTTTACCAGCTCTTCGATGGGCACGGAGACGAGTTTGCCACGAATCGAGGGAATCAGGCAATATGTGCAATAATTCTCACAACCATCGGCTATGCGCAGATAGACCTGCTGCTGGGTTTCCAGCGGAGCCCTGTGCAAGCGTCTTTTGCGAGTGATGCCAGCACCTTTGGGCAGCACAGAGCTTTTCAGATAGCTCTCAAACGCCGCAAAATCCTTGAGCGGAATCCAGCTATTCACCCGGGGGAATTTCTTTTGGAAGGTCGCAAGCCCGCGGTTCATCACGCAGCCTGTCACCATTAGCTTTACCGGGCTATCTTTAATTTCCTGCAAAATCCCTGTCAAGGTATCGTCCAGCTCCGTCAAAGCAGCGTGTAGAAAGGCGCAGGTATTTACCAGAATGAGATCTGCGTCTTTCCACTCGTCTGCTTCTTGAAACCCGTAATTTTTCAGGATGGCTACAAAACGCTCGCTATCCACGAGGTTTTTTGCACAACCCAGGCTCAGGATGATGTATTTCAATCTAAAAGGTGAATAAAGAGTCCGCTGCGCAGCTTGGGCTCGAACCAGGTAGATTTTGGAGGCATAATCTTGCCCGCATCCGCGATCGCAATCAGTTCATCCACGGAGGTGGGATACATGGCAAAAGCCACTTTTTCACGTCCACTGTCCACGCGGTTTGCCAATTCTTCCAAACCTCTGATGCCACCCACGAAATCGATGCGCATATCTTTGCGGGGATCGCCAATACCTAAAATGGGGTGCAACAGATTATTTTGCAGGATGGAGACATCGAGATTATCCACCTCGTCATCTTTGTTCCAAGTGCCGGGCTTGGGGCTGATAAAGTACCATTTGCCATCGATATACATGCTCACTTGATGCTGGCGGGTAGGATGAAATTCTGCGCCGGAGGGAAGCTCTTCCACAAGCCAGTCCTTACGGACTTTGTCCATATATTCCTGGCTGTTACTGCCGTTCAAATCCTTGACCACACGATTGTAATCGAAAATCTTGAGCTGATTGTCCGGGAAGATCACAGTCATAAAATGGTTGAATTCTTCTTCGCCTGTGTAGTTCGGAAACTGTTCACGACGCAGCAGTCCCACTTTGGCAGCACTGGCTGTACGGTGATGTCCATCTGCCACATAAAGATAGGGCAGCTTGGCAAAGGAGGCCTCAATGGAGGCAATATCGCTGGCATCATCCATCAACCACAAGGTGTGGCCAATGCCGTCATCAGAGACAAAATCATATACTGGTTTGGTGTTTTTACGCACCTTATCCACCACTTTGTCGATGGCGTCTTGATGAGGATAGGTAAAGAACACCGGGCTGGGATGCGCATTGCAGGTATCAACGTGCCGGATGCGGTCAGCTTCTTTATCGGCGCGGGTATGCTCATGCTTTTTGATGGTTCCATCCATGTATTCATCCACCGAGGCCAGGCCTACCAGGCCGTATTGCTCGCGGCCATCCATGCTCTGCCGGTAAATGTAAAACATCGGCTTTGTGTCCTGAATCATGTTCCCGTCTGTTATGTATTTATACAGATTTTCCTTGGCTTTGGCATAGACTTTGGGATCATAAAGATCGGTGCCTTCTGGCAGATCCACTTCTGGTTTTTCCACGTGGATGTAGCTGAGCGGGTTCTTTTTCACCTCAATGCGGGCTTCGTCAGAATCCATCACATCATAAGGCTCTGAAGCGATAGCACGGGCTTTCTCCGGAACCGGACGCAGGGCTTTGAAAGGTTTGAAAGTTGACATTTTGTTTCCTCTTTTATGTTTTATTTTTATATGTATTTCTTAGTGTAAGTCTAATTCTCTTGGTGCTCTTAGGCAAAATAGAGCTCCAGCACCTTGATCAAATCTTCATGGTCGCGCGTTCCGCCAGTTTCACGAACGGAGTGCATGGCCCACATGGGATTGCCGATATCCACTGTAGGGATGCCGAGCAGTGCCGCAACCATTGGCCCCACCGTGCTGCCACAAGGCATATCGCTACGCACCAGAAATTCCTGATGCTGCACTTTGGCCTTTTTACAAAGCTGGATAAAGCGGAGGCTGCTATCGCTGGTGGTGGCATAACGCAGATTCGTATTGCGCTTGATCACCGGGCCTTTGTTCATCAGAGGGCTATAATCCGGATCGTACTTTTCGCTGTAGGCCGGATGATAGGCATGAGCCATATCGGCAGAGATCATAAAGGACTGCCTCAGGGCGCGGTAGAAATCTTCCCGGCTTCCTTTTTGGCTGAGGCTGATGCGCTCCAAAACTTCCGTCAAAAGTGAAGAATTGGCACCCTGAGGGCTTTCGGATCCCACCTCTTCATGATCAAAGAACACCGCTACAGAGGTCTGGGCCGGATTCTTGGCAGCGATAATCCCGCTCAGGATGGCGTGAGTCATAGCCAGATTGTCCAGGCGTCCACTCACGATCAGATCTTCCTCTATACCAACCAGGCTGGAAGGCTGCACATCATAGAGATACAAGTCCATCTCCAAGATCTCCTCAGGTTTTACTTTAAGGTGATCGGCGATAAGATTTTTGAGGGGATTGCCCTCATGCTTTTGCACGCTGAGGATCGCCTGCAGATGGTTTTGTTTGTTATATTCAAAGCCTTTGTTGATCTCGCGATTCATGTGGATAGCGGCATTGGGGATAATGGCTACAGGCTTTTTCAGATCGATAGTTTTCGCCTCTTGCCCCTTTCCCTTTTTGATGATCACCCGTCCGGAAATGCTGAGCTCGCGATCCACCCAGGTATGCAAAATGGGGCCGCCATATACTTCCACGCCCACACGGCAGGCGTCATGATCCAGCTTTATGCTCTCCGGCTTCAGCTTTAGACTGGGGCTATCAATATGGCTGGAGGTCATGGCAAAGCCGTTCTCGCAGAGAGGCTTACTCCCCATTACAAAAGCGATGATGGCCGTATCCATGCGGCGGATATAGTATTTCCCAGCTTTCTTCAGTTTAAATTCAGCGGATTCTTTGAGTTCGGCAAATCCGGCTTTTTCCAATCTGTCAGCAATCTGCGCACTGGCTGGAAAGCGAGAATTCCCCGCATCCAGAAAACGCATGAAGTCATTTATCTGTTTACTCATCATATATCTCCAGAGTTCTTTTCTTTAGATACTAAGAAAATGAGATGCGGAATAATGTCAAGATGGATCAGCTTTTT
>Ga0265295_1004626_pt1 | contig 18341 bp, 16 predicted proteins | sample Munlansysbiofilm_FD_192503 | JGI IMG/M metagenome (GOLD analysis project Ga0265295, IMG submission 192503) | Leachate microbial communities from a municipal landfill in Southern Ontario, Canada - Methane capture system biofilm | ecosystem: Engineered > Solid waste > Landfill > Unclassified ...
AAATAGTATTACTTTCTTTGATAAAGTTGGCTTAGACTATGTCAGCTGCTCACCATTCCGTGTTCCAGTTGCCCGTCTAGCTGCTGCTCAAGCTGCAATCATGCACAAGAAAAAGTAAGCTAAACTATAAGCAAATAAAAAAGGGTCTGAATTAAGTTTCAGACCCTTTTCTTTTGCAATAACAGCTTATTTTTTGTTTTTTTCTTTAATTGCTTTTGCTTTAGCGCGAAAAACATTCGCATAACCAACTTTATTTTCTTGTCTAGTTCTAGCAATCGCTAATTCGTCTTTTTTTACGTCACGGTTAATAGTTGAACCAGCGGCAATAAAGGCATCCTCTTCAATCGTAACCGGAGAAATGATTGTTGCATTACTACCAAGGAAAACATTTTTACCAATATGCGTATGAAACTTATTATAGCCATCATAATTAGCGGTAATTACTCCACAGCCAACATTAACATTTTCTTCAAGTAAACTGTCACCGATATATGTAAGGTGTGCGGCCTTGACACCGTCTTTAATTACTGAAGATTTAAACTCGACGAAATTACCAACTTTGGTATTGTTATGAATTTCGACATGGCTTCTAAATCTAGTGTATGGACCAATGTGATTACCATTTCCAACTTTGCTATCACAAAGATAAGATAGTTTAATTTCATTATTGTCACCAATTTCCATGTTTTCTAGATAAGTGTTAGGACCTATAGTATTATTCACGCCGATTTTACTTTGTCCTAAGATGGTGACACCAGGACTAATAACAGTGTCTGGACCAATTTCAACATAAGGGCCAATATAAGCGTTATCTGGATTTTCAAACGTAACGCCGTTTAACATATGGCGGCGATTTATTCTTTGTTTAATAAACTTTGCGGCTTCCGCAAGTTGTACACGGTCATTTGTACCAAGCATTTCATTTTCATCTTCAAGTATATACGCACCAACTTTATAACCCTTATTGTTAAAAAGACCAATAATATCTGTTAAATATAGTTCACCAGAGGCATTATTTGTATTTAAGTAGCCTAATTGTTCAAACAAATACTTATTATTAACAACATATACTCCTGCATTAACTTCATTAACCTTAACTTGAGCACCCTTTAAGTCCTTTTGTTCAACAATGGCGGTAACGTGATTACTATCATCACGAATAATGCGGCCATAACCGTGTGGGTTTTGTGGCGTTGCGGTGAGAACTGTCAAATCAAGTTCATGTTCTTGGTGGTATTTAACTAGTTTTGTTAATGACTCATTTGTTAATAAAGGTGTGTCCCCACACAAAATAAGAGTTGTCCCCTTTTCCCCTTCTAACATTGGAGCGGCCTGCATAATTGCGTGCCCCGTTCCTAGTTGCTCGTGTTGCCAAGCGATTTCAGCTTCATTCTCGACTAATTTTTTTGTATATTCTCCCCCGTGCCCAACAATAACAACCTTTTTTCCGTCGACTAAACCACGAGCCGCATCTAAAACATAGTTAACTAAGGCGACTCCCAAAATTGGATAGCCGACTTTTGAAATTTCGTTATTGAGCGAACGCATTCTTGTGCCTTTACCAGCGGCGAGAATAATTGAGTGTAATTTCATAATAAATGTCGTTAGGCAAGGCCTAACATCCTTCCTATTAGTTTTTAGTAAGTAACTGCTCTTATTTTACATTGTTTTAGACATGTCGAATAACTTTTTGATTTAACGGCCTTAATTAATGGCTAAACTTTGCTTATATGCATTATATAAAACAACGAAAACCTGAGCCTCAACTTCTTCGGGCCTTACATTAAGCGCTAGTCCGCTTTGCTCGATAAGAAGTCTAGCACTATCTTTGTCTTTAACAATAGTAATAAGGTTGTTATAGAGCGTTTTTCTCCGCATTAAGAATAAAACCTTAATAAATTTATAAAGACCATTAATATCTAAACCATGCTCTTTTAGTTTAAAAGTATAAACACTAGAATTAACATTTGGGGCAGGATAAAAGGCAGTCCGGTCAGCGTTAATTAAGTGTTTAACAACACCTGTAAGATTAAGTAAGATAGAAAGAGGGCCATATTGTTTACTTTTTGGACTAGCAAATAGGCGATCACTAACTTCTTGTTGGACCATAAAAACAAAATTCACAAGTTGCTTGTTTTCTAAAATTACTTTTTCAATTATTGAAGTAGTAATGTAATAAGGTAGATTACTAATAACACTAATTTTTTGGTCAAGAAAACTCGTTTTTAAAACGTCTTTGTCGATAACTTCGACATTACTTTTTTGTTCATAGCGATGTTGGAGAAAAAAGGCTAACCCATGATCAATCTCAACAAGTTTAATTATCTTAGGTGCATCGACAAGAAAATCACTTAAGGCTCCTAGCCCTGGACCTATTTCATAAATTACTTCACTTTCATCGTCAATCACAATTTTCGTAATTTTTTCTGAAACACTATTAGAAATTAAAAAGTTTTGGCCAAATCGCTTTTGAGGAGCTAGACCAAGTCGCTCTAGAAGTGCAATCGTTGATAATTTATCCATATAGTTTGTTCTCAATTTCTGTTTTTGTAACATTTAAGTAGTGAAGGCGTTTTAGCATTGTTTTGTTATTGACGTCCCCAACGGGAAATTCACGTCTAATTATTAGGAGAAAGTTTTTTTTAATCATCTTAAAGTCTAGTAAATCACTAAGTGTCAGTCGAGGGGATAATTGTTTTTGCAAAGATAATAAGGGGATGAGAAGTTCTAAGAGTGGCTTGATTTCTGTCTCTGCAAGGCCGACTTTTCCTTTTTTTATACTCTTTTTCTTATTTATTAGGACGACTTTAGCGTTTGGTATCACTGTTAATAACTTATCTCTAATTATTTTTCCTGGCCCATCAGGATCGGTAATAATGATTATATCATGGTGCTTTTCTAAGCCAATCAAATATGCTAAAGTTTCACGTGAAACATACACACCATTGGTTGTTACTATTTCGGTATTTAAAAACCTCGATAATAACGCCTTATCATTTTGTCCTTCGACAACAATTACCGAGTTAGTCGAAATTTTCATTGTTCCACATGAAACACTTTCACGCTATTAGCAAACAAAATTTCCGCAAGTTTTTCCTCGGTCATCTGTCTTATTTCCGCTATTTCTTTTAAAACTAGTGGTAGATAACTAGGTTCATTTTGTTTACCACGATATGGATGTGGGGCAAGATAGGGACTGTCGGTTTCGATAAGAAGCCATTCTAGCGGAACGTCTTGAGCAACCCTTTTTGGTTCTTTGGCATTTTTAAATGTAACTGGTCCACCCAAAGATATGAAAAATCCCAATTTAATAAATTCCCTTGCCATCTCGCTTGATGATGAGAAACAATGCATGATTCCGCCACAATGAGCCGGATGCTGTTTTAACACTTCTAGGGTATCTTGACTAGCTTCGCGCATATGAATAACGACAGGCAATTTGTATTTGTTGGCGAGTTCAATCTGCTTAACAAACCATTGTTTTTGTATGTCGTGTTGAGTCTTCTCTTTATGCCAATAATAATCAAGACCTATTTCTCCAAGTGCTACAACTTTAGCTTCGCTTAACAGTGATTCCAATTCAGCTAAATCATTGGCCTTTGCTTCGAACACATCACTAGGATGAATTCCCACAACAGCGTAAACTCCGTCATTATTGTTTGCAATTTCTACAGCTTTTTTACTTGATGCTAAATCCCATCCAACGACTGCGAGTTTTTCAACTCTCTGCGACCTTGCTCTAGTTAAGTATTCATTAACATCATTTTCGAAGTTTTGGGCGTTTAAATGGCAGTGTGTATCAAAAAGTTTCATATTATTTACCCACACAAAATCTTGAGAATATTTCTTTTGATAAGTCGCTGTCGTTATTTTCACCAAGTAGATCATTAAGCGTATAAAACGCTGATTGTAAGTTAACAGAAACTAGATCAAGAGGTATATCATTATTTGCGTCATTAATCGCTTGTTCAAGAAACAATTTCGTTTTTGAAAGTAGTCCTAATTGCCTGGCATTATTTAAACTTGGGCGTAAATAACTTTCTTCTTCAATACCAAGAAGCGCAAGAACTTGTTTCTCGAGGCTTTCAACATCTTTACTCAATGCCGAAATGTATATTGCGTCTTTCTCCCTTTGTTTAATTAAATCACTCTTGTTGTAAACAACAATACGCTTTTTGTCTTTTGTCATTTCAATTAGTTGTTCGTCTTCACTTGTTAGTGTTTGTGAAGCATCGAGTACGACAATAATCAAATCGGCATGTTGAATTGATTTTTTGGCCTTGTCGATGCCAATGGATTCAACAAAATCACTGCTTTCGCGGATGCCGGCAGTATCAAACAGGTTTAAAGTAATACCTCTAATTTTGACTTGCCCCTCAACGATATCTCTCGTCGTTCCGGCAATATCGGTGACAATGGCTTTTTCTTCATTAAGAAGAGCGTTTAAAAGCGAAGACTTACCAACATTGGGGCGTCCAACAATCGCGACATTAATACCTTCTTTGATAATTTTACCTTGATATCCCTGGGAAATTAGGTTGCTAATATCTTCATTAATTGCCGTTAACTCTTGAATTACTTGTTGCTTGGTAACTACGCCTATATCTTCATATTCAGGATAATCAATATTAACCTCAATATTACTTAATAAGCCTGCAATTTTGACTTTAATGGGGATAACAATCTTACTAGTTTCACCTTCAAGCGAAAGAAGTGAAAGTTTTTTTGCTTCGTTCGAAGTCGCATTAATCATATCGTTAATTGCTTCAGCTTGAATTAAATCGATCTTGCCGTTTAAATAAGCCCGACTTGAAAACTCACCTTGGACAGCAAGGCGTGCGCCATGCTTTAAGAGAAGTTGAATTATTTGATTTGCGATTAGCATCGACCCGTGACATATAATTTCAACAACGTTTTCGCCCGTAAATGATTTAGGAGCGACAAAAAGAAGCGCAACAATCTCATCGATAATTTCGTTATCATCATAAATATGACCATATACTATTTTTTTACTACTTGTTTTACTAATATCTTTATCAAAAACCTTAGCAAAAATACTAAGAGCATCAGTCCCTGATAAACGAATAACAGCCAACGCACTTTTTAAGGGCGCTGTCGCAAGGGCAACAATTGTATCAACCATAATAAATCACCTCGCTATTATTTTAACATACTAACTTAAGCCCTAAAGAAAAAACCACCTTAAGGTGGTTAATTTCTATTCAGTGTATTTAATAACAATGCGGCGTTCATTGCGTTCGCCGGTTGATTCGGTCGCAATGTTACCATAATTTGATAAAGCATTATGGACGGCCCGTCTTTCATCGGCAACCATTGGATCTAGTGTAACGGCTATACGAGTTTTTTTAACTTCGCGGGCCACTCTTTTAGCAATGGCGACGACTTTCTCGTATCGTTGATTTTTATAATCATTAATATCGACAAGGACGCGGATACGTTTTTTATAACGTGTGGTCGCGGCAATTTTTACTAATTGATTAATGGCAGCAAGCGTGCGACCGGCTTTACCAATGAGAATGGAATTATGATTTGTATCTAGTTCTAATCTAATAAGCGCACCTTCGACAGACGGCTTAATGTTAGGTGTTATATCAAAGGCATTAATTATATCACTCAAGTATTGTTGTAAATATTCGATAATATCACTTGTTTCATATACATTAATGACAAAGGTTTTTTTGAATAATCTTTTCTTTTCTTCGACTAGTTCATAAACAAGATCTTCAAGACTAATTCCTAAGTCTTCACTTGCTAGTTCTAAAGCAAGTTCAATTGTTTTTGCTTCATATGTTTTCATTTTTTTAACCTCTTTTTCTCAAGAATAACGTGCGTAATAATTGCTTGAGCGATAGAAATAAGCGCTCCAACCAACCAATACACACCCATCGCTGCTGGAAGTGACCAGGACATGACAATAATCATGATGAACATAAACCATGTCATCATTTTCATTTGTGATTGTTGTTTATCAGCAGCAGGATTACTAGTTGTTTTGGCAACGTCCTTCTTAACACGCCCTTTGGCAAGCCATTGGGAAATTCTCGTTGCAATAAATTGGGCGACCGCCATTAGGAGGAAGAGGCTTAAAGCCGTCCACCATCCAGGGGTGAAGAAGTTTGCCATCATTGCACTTCCTAGTTGCGAGTTTAAGTTAAGACCTAACACTGCATCACTAGCAAGAGAGGCACTACCCGTCATCGCACCCCAAACGGATATAAAGATAGGGAATTGAACGAACATAACCAAAATCGAACTAAGTGGATTGATATTATTCTTCTTATAAAGCGCCATTTGTGCATTAGCAAGCGCTTGTTTTTCATATTGGTTTGTATTTGAGTTAGGAAATTTTTGTTGGATCTTCGCAAGTTCTGGTTGTAAGGCTTGCATTTTTTGTTGGGAAACTGTTGATTTAAGTGTGACTAAAATCATTAAGGTTCTAACAACGACAGTAACGATAAGGATGGCCCATACTTGACCAATACCGCCGGCGCCGAAACTAATACTAAGCGTTTCAACAAAAGCGGCGATAGGATAAACAAGTAAGCCTTCGACTGGACCGCGGCTAAAAGCATAACCCCAATCTTTGGCAGTAACTGTAATTTTTTCGCCCTCAGGTCCATATTGGCCTTCAGTAATTGCAATACATGCTCTATAGGCCGAAACTTTTTTCGTTAATTCGGTTTTGTAGAAGGCTTTAAAGTCTGTTGTTGGGGCGTTTTCAATTCCAATTTCTTGACCAATTGAATATACCCAATAATCAAAGTTGCCCCAAAGGTCTTCACCCTTAGATGCAGCGCTGCTATTTTTGGTTCCTAGAAACTTTAAGTAGCCTAATGTTTTTAAAGCTTCCTTATTGTTTTCTTCAGCATTTAAATCTGTACTTGGTGTGTAGTAGTTATTAGCAAGCGCTAAAACTTCCTCATCAAGTCTAATCCAGAATGTTTGAGCGGGAACCGCAAAACCTTGATCTTCGGCTTTATCAATAATTGATTTTAAGTTGTCGTTATACACATATGTTGTCTCGCTACCGACAACAGTTTTAATTAAACCGCTATCTTCGTTATATAACATGTGTGCAGTGTCGGCTGGTGCACAAAAACTAGCTGTACAGCCGGATAAGACAAAAACGGCGGCAATTAAACCACCAATAGTAAATAGTCTTTTATTTTTCTTGTTCATTAAGTTTTATCTCCATTTTGTCTAACATTTTTTCGACCATTGCATCAATTTGTTGAAACGAGTAATCAAGATAATTTTTTCTTACAACGACAATAATTTCAAAATGCGGATATTTATCAACGTGATTTTGGAATATTGCTCGTAATTGGCGCTTTATCTTATTTCTCGTTACTGCGTTACCAACTTTCTTGCTAACCGCAAAACCAACAGTAAGGTGGTCGCTATTGCAAGTGTAGTAGAGCACTAAAGCATTAGTCTTGGTGGAGGTTCCTTGTTGAATGATGCGAGTGAAATCATTGTTGTTGATTACTCGGTTAAATCGCTTCACATTAAAACCCTCCATTAAGAAAATAGCCGGAGTTAACCGGCTGTAAAATTAGACTGTTAATGAATGACGACCCTTAGCACGACGGGCTTTAATGATCTTGCGACCACTTGGGGTTGACATTCTTTCTCTAAAACCATGGACACGGGCTTTTTTGATTTTACTAGGTTGATATGTTCTTTTCATACTTTTTCTCCTTACTCATCAGAGTTACAACATAAGTTGTGCTTATAAATTGTATATTCTTTTACTATGTAAAGTCAAACGAATAATAAAAAATGAAATAAAAGGTTCGTTTTTACCATAATTTCTAGGAATAATTATTTCTCCACATTTTGTGTGGACAAGCTAGATGGGAAGTGTTAATTGATACAATAAAGCACTATTTTATGGCCTTTTTCAATTGTGGACAGTTGAATCTCAGTGGGGAAAGTTTTCACCAAAACCCACATTTGTTAACGTGGATAATTTTATCCACACCGTTATCCACAGCAAAAAGTTGTGGAAAGTGTGGAAAACTATATAAAATCGACACTTTTTCGGCTCCAAATTGTGGACAAATAAAATTAGGCTATTTTCTCCTTCTCTTGGACTGTGGATATGTTAAAATTCAATATAGTTAAATGGAGGCCAGTTTATGTTAAAATCGATTTCGGAAATCACTCAACTGTGGGATCGCGCACTTGCTAAAATCAAAGAAAAAATCACAGAAAGACACGTTTATGATGCTTTTTTTACTAACACTTATATATATGCGATTAACGGAAACACTATTTCTGTTGTCGCTAATTCCAGTTTGGCAAAATCCGTATTAGCCTCGACATATACTAACTTAGTTGAAGAGATTATTGCCGATATTACTGAGTCTAATTATGTGGTTGATTTCGTCGTCAGCGAAGAAATAGCTAAACAGGTGGATAAACCAAGCGAAAAACCACGTGCTTCCTTCTTTCAAACCTCCAAAATAAACCCTAAGTTTACCTTTGATAACTTCGTTGTCGGTCGTAATAGCAATTTACAAGCCTACCAAGCCGCCCTTATGATTTCCTCGACTCCGGGTAAAATGTATAACCCACTTTTTATTTATGCTTCCTCTGGGTTAGGTAAAACACATTTACTTCATGCAATCGGGAATTACATCAAAGAAACAACCCCATTACTTAATGTCCTTTATATTTCAACTGATGATTTTGTCGAAGAATATATTCGCTTTGTGCACGGTGATAAGGAAAGTGAATCTTTAAAGGATTTCTTTCGTTCAATTGATGTATTACTTATTGATGATATTCAATTTTTGGCGGAAAAACCAAAGACTGAAGAAATGTTTTTCCATATTTTTAACTTACTCGTCAACAGCAACAAACAAATTGTTCTTACGAGCGACCGCCACCCAAGCGAGTTAAAAGGACTCGAAAACCGCCTTGTTTCACGTTTTAATCAAGGTTTACAAATTAGCATTTCCGTCCCTGATCTTGAAACCCGCAAACAAATTTTAAAAAAGAAGATTAGCGCAAACAATTTAGATGTTAATGACTTCGACGATGAGGTTCTTGATTTTTTTGCCGATCGCTTTGGTAATAACGTTCGTGACCTTGAAGGTGCCCTCAATCGTCTGCTTTTTTATATCATTAATATTCACCCAACTAAGAAAGTCACATATGAAATTGCCGTTCAATCAGTCGAATCACTCATAAACGTTCTCGATTCACAAAGTAAGTTAAGCGAAAAGCGCATTCTTAATGTCGTTGCTGATTACTATAACCTAACCCCCACTCAGCTTATTGGTCGTAACCGTACAACGCAAGTAAGCATGGCCCGTCACATCGCAATGTATCTAATGCGCGACTTGCTCGATCTGCCGTTTTCTAAGGTTGGTAAAGCCTTTGGGGGAAAAGATCATTCAACTGTGATGAACGCCATTCAAAAAGTGGAGAAATTGTTGAAAAATGATCCGTCGTTTAAAAAAGTTCTCGATGACCTTAACGGAAGACTAAAATAACGCTTTTATGTAATAAAACTATACTAACGACCCGTCACTTGTGGTAAAATTATATGTAGTAAATCGTGAGTTTTCCACACAATTAACAGCCCCTATTATCTTTATTATTATTTTGAGAGGAATAACAATATGAAATTTAAAATTAATCGTGAGCAGTTTCTCAAAGGCTTAAACGTCGCAAGTAAGCCAACAACATCAAAATCACCAATCCCTGTTCTTGGTAACATTTTGATGACACTCGATGAAAGAGGATTACATTTACTCGGCTCTAATGGTGAATTGGCAATGAAAACCCTAATCCCCTTAAGAGTTAATGACCTAGAAGTCATTCGTGTTTACACCGAAGGTTCTTGCTTGGTCTCAAGTAAAATCATTACTGAGATGATTAGAAAACTTGAAGGCAACGAAATTGATTTTGAGTTATTTGATGGCTCGATCTCAAAAATCGAAGACGGCAGAACGAAATACAATCTTAATTCTGTTCGTCCGGAAGAATATCCTGAAATTGACTTAGAGAAAAACGGAGTCACTTTTGAAGTGGACAGCAAGAAGTTTATTCGTCTTGTCGACCAAACTTCCTTTGCAGCAAGCACCAAGGAACAACGGCCGATTTTAACGGCTCTGCACCTTGAAGCAAGCGAAGGCGAATTAACCGCGATTGCGACCGACTCTGCCCGCTTAGCAAAGAAGACCATCGAAATTAAAGACAATGTCACATTTAGTGCAAATGTTCCTGCTCGTGTACTTCAAGAAATTGCAAACACAATCGAATCAACGCCTGGCGTTAGTGTTGTTGAAGTTTCGGTAAGTGACAAAAAAATTCTCTTTGAATTTGATGGAACCGTTGTTTCTTCACGCCTCATCGCAGGCGACTATCCTAATACTAAAAACATTATTCCTAAAGCTCATAATAGTTTTCTTGAAGTAAACTCAAGTGAACTTTTAAAAGCGATGGAACGTGTTGCTTTACTCGCGGCAAACGAGAGAGAAAACATTATTAAATTAACCTTAAACGAGGATGCAGTCGTGATGTCATCGAGAAGCCCACTTTCGGGAAGTGCGACTGAAACAATTGCAACTTGTAAATACTCAGGTGATCCACTTGAAATATCTTTTAACTATCTCTTCGTTAGCGCAGCTGTTAAGGCTTGCCAATCTGAAGATGTTAACATTGGCTTTTTAGGCGAAATGAAGCCCTTTAGCGTCAAGGTCAATGATGACCCCTCGCACGTTCAAATTGTCACGCCAGTCCGCACTTACTAGCCTAAAAACACGATAATTAGCTGTGGCGGTTCAAGGGAATATATATATTCCCTTTTTTTGTCTTTTATGGTAAAATAATTCATAGAATAGAACGACTGGAAAACGCATGAACAAAAAACGAAAAGATGAGTATATTACGCTCGGTCAAGCTTTAAAAAAATACGACCTTGCTGACACTGGTGGAATGGCTAAAAGCCTGATCATCAACGGCGAGGTTTTTGTTGATGGGGTCATTGACACACGAAGAGGGCGAAAGCTTTATGGCGGCGAAATAATTAGAGTTGGCGACCGTGAAGCACGAGTTGAAAATGGTTATAACAAAACTTAACCTTTATAACTTCCGTAACCACACAAATATAGAAATTAGTTTTGTTAAAGGTCTCAACGTTTTAGTGGGGCCAAACGGTGTCGGGAAAACTAACATCGTCGAAGCGATCCATATGCTAGGGTTTGCAAGTTCGTTTAGGACAAGAGATAACGCCGTTATTGTTCAAAAAGACAAAAATAAAACTCATATTGAGGCCACACTTAGTCTCCCTCACAAAGCCGAAATTGAGTTTGACATTACCGCGAAAACAAAAGTCATTAGCGTTAACGGAAAAACGCTGAGGAAGACGAGCGAACTTAATAAATTGTTCAACTTATCAACCTTTGTGCCAGAAGATGTATTCTTCTTTGACCGCGAACCTAAAAATCGTCGCCGTTTCCTCGATGAGCGAATCAGCAAAGAAAGTGAACTTTATTTACTGGCCCTCATAAATTATGAAAAATTGTTAAAGGAGCGAAACGCTCTTCTTAAAAACGAGATTATTGACGACCGTTTAGAAATCGTTACCACACAACTAATTAATGAGGCAGAGAAGATTGTCACCGAACGACACAAGTATCTAAAGCGCATTGAAGTAACACTCAACAAGGTTATGGGGCAAATTGCATCATCACCCTTAAACGTCGCACTAAGATACATTCCTTCGCTTAAACCAGGCAAGGATTTTAAAGAAAATGCTACGCGTCAGTTCAAAGAGCTGACTAACAAAGAACGTATTTTGCAAACGACGACACTTGGTCCGCATCGGGATGATGTGGCTGCTAGCTTGTCAGGTAAGGACGTTAAAGATCACGCCTCACAAGGACAAAAGCGTCTAATTGCAATCGCCTTAAAAATCGCTCCATATTTTATGGAAGTTGATTATAACAAAAAACCAGTTGTAATTCTTGATGACGTTTTATCGGAATTAGATGACTTACATCAAGAGCGCTTAATTGACTTGCTTAACACAATGAATCAAACATTTGTGACGACAACAAGATATGAAAACTATGCCGCGGCAATATTTGATTTGTCGAATGGTGAAATAAAAAGGAGGACATTCTAATGAGCGAACAAGACAAAGAAACATTAGAACAACAACAAAAGCGTGAACTCGCCGAAGAGCGTATTCACGAAAAAGCTAATGAGGAATATACAGCCAAGCAAATTCAAGTTCTAGAAGGACTTGAAGCCGTCCGCAAAAGGCCAGGAATGTATATTGGAACAACGGGAGAAACAGGTCTTCATCACCTTGTGTGGGAGATTGTCGATAACTCTATCGATGAGGCACTAGCCGGCTACTGTGATACGATTACCGTCTCCATCAACAAAGACGAATCAATATCCGTCACCGATAATGGTCGCGGGATGCCTGTTGATATTGTTGAAAAAACTGGCAAATCGGCTGTCGAAACTATTTTTACCGTCCTACACGCAGGTGGTAAATTTGGCAGCAATGACAGCGCCTATAAAGTGTCAGGCGGTTTACACGGCGTTGGCGCTTCGGTTGTTAACGCACTTAGTGAATGGGTCGAAGTTAACGTTCACAAAAAAGGTATTGAGTATTTAATTAGATTTGAAAATGGTGGTCACGCAGTTGGTGATATTGCCGCGATTGGCAAAACAAACAAAAGCGGATCTAAAGTTACTTTCAAACCCGACACAACAATTTTTACTGATGTCCAAATTTTTAATTTTCAAACAATTTCCGATCGCCTTAAGCAAATGGCCTTCCTTAATCGCGGTATTCGCATTACTGTTGAAGACCTTCGTGGTCCAGAACCTAAATCAATTAACTACTACTATGAAGGTGGAATCAAAGAATATGTTCTTGATTTAAACAAAAACAAAAAACCGACAATACCCCAAGTTATTTACTGTGAGGGTCGAGGCGACGTCGAAGTAAACGGCGGCGTTGGCCATATTTTTGTTGAAACCGCCATTCAATATACTGATAGCTACAACGTGAGTCTTTATACCTTTTGTAACAACATTGGAACAAGAGAAGGCGGAACACACGAGGCTGGATTTAAACTCGCCTTGAACCGCGAGATAAACAACTACGCTCGTGCCAACAAAATGTTAAAAGACGGGGATGAAAACTTTACAACCGATGACGTCCTTGAAGGCGTGACCGCGATTGTTTCGGTTAAACATCCTAATCCACAATATGAAGGACAAACAAAAAGTAAACTCGGCAATACCGAAGTACGGGCAATTGTTAGCCAAGTTGTTGGTGAACAATTAAAACGTTTCTTCTTAGAAAACCCCTCCGAAGCAAAAGAAATAATGCGTAAAATTTACAACGCAGCGGAAGCGCGTATTGCTGCCCGTAAAGCACGTGAAACAGTGAGACGCAAAGACTCATTAGAGTTCACAACTCTACCTGGAAAACTAGCGGACTGTTCAAGTAAAAACCCTGCAGAATGTGAGTTATTTATTGTTGAAGGTAACTCAGCAGGAGGCAGCGCTAAAAACGGCCGTAACCGTGAGACCCAAGCAATCTTGCCTTTAAGAGGTAAGATTCTTAATGTTCAAAAAGCCCAAGAAAAACGTATTTATGATAATGCCGAAGTTGGTAATATGATTCAAGCAATTGGGGCCGGGACGAGTGAAGAATTTGATATTAGTAAAGCTCGTTATCACAAAATTGTTATCATGACAGATGCTGACGTTGATGGCAGTCATATTCGTGTTTTACTTTTAACGTTCTTTAATCGTTTTATGCGTCCACTTATTGAAAACGGCTATGTTTATATTGCACAACCTCCTCTATATAAAGTCGAATTTAGAGGCAAACAATATTACTGCTATAACGACAAACAACTCGATGATGTAAGAAAACAATTAGATTTACGTCCTGGATATCCCTTCCAACGCTACAAAGGTCTTGGTGAGATGGATGCCGATCAATTATGGGATACCACAATGGATCCAGACAAACGCAAACTTGTGCGAGTAACAATTGAAGACATCATGGAAGCCGATAAAGTGTTTGAAGATTTAATGGGTGAAGAAGTAGAACCTAGAAGAGTGTTTATTAACGAAAACGCACAATTCGTTAAGAACCTCGACATTTAAGGAGGACAACAATTATGATTGATGATGAAAACAAAGTTGAAATAGAAGAACAAGCAACAGAAATAAAGCACGGCATTGAAGCCGGAATTCACGAAGTTGAAGTTTCACATGAAGTAAAAAGTGCCTTCTTAGATTACGCGATGTCAGTTATTGTTTCACGGGCCATCCCTGATGTTAGAGATGGTTTCAAACCAGTTCACCGCCGCATAATTTACGGCATGAATGAATCAGGTATGACACCCGATAAACCACATAAAAAAAGTGCTCGTATCGTTGGTGACGTCATGGGTAAATATCACCCTCACGGCGACTCAGCAATTTATTCGACTTTAGTAAGACTTGCCCAACCATTCTCCATGCGTTACACGCTTGTTGATGGTCATGGTAACTTTGGTAGCGTTGATGGAGACGAAGCTGCTGCGATGCGTTATACCGAAGCAAGAATGACAAAACTTGCGATGGAAATGGTGCGAGACATTAACTTAAACACCGTCGAATTTGTTGATAACTATGACGGTAGTGAAAAAGAACCAGAAGTTTTACCAAGTAGAATTCCTAACTTAGTTGTTAATGGAAGCTCAGGTATTGCTGTTGGCATGGCGACAAATATGCCGCCTCATAACTTGGTTGAAACAATTAATGCGATTAATTTAATCGTTGAAAACCCTGAAGTTACACCACGCGAAATTATGGAAAAAGCCTTATTTGGCCCTGATTTTCCAACTGGTGCGATGATTTTAGGAAGAAAAGGTATTCTTGATGCTTATGAAACGGGGCGTGGCTCAGTTGTTGTTCGCTCAAAAACGCACTTTGAAGAACTTGCTAATGGAAAGACACGCATTATTATCGATGAAATTCCTTATCAAGCAAATAAGTCGCGTCTCATTGAAGCTATCGCAGATTTAGCAAGAAATAAAATTATTGATGGCATTACTGATATTAGAGATGAGTCTAATAAAGAAGGTATTCGTGTCGTGATTGAATTAAGAAAAGACGTCATTCCCGAAGTCATTCTCAACAACTTATTCAAACAAACACAACTACAAGCAAGCTTTGGCATTATTAACCTCTGTCTTGTTGGTGGCGCGCCACAAGTGCTTAATATTAAGCAATTATTAACATATTATTTAGACTTCCAAGTCGAAATTATTACAAAAAGAACAAGACACCAACTTTCAGTCGCTGAAGCACGTGATCACATTGTTGTTGGTTTAATTAAAGCCAATGAAAACATTGATGAAATTGTTCAAATTATTAAGGGTAGTGCAAACACCGAAGTAGCAACCTCGCGCCTAATCGAGCGTTTTGAATTCACAGAAATCCAAACACGCGAAGTTTTATCAATGACGCTAAGAAGATTAACCGGTTTAGAAAAAGACAAACTCTTACAAGAGCGTGAACAATTAGAACAAAACATTGCAAAATTCCGTTTGATTCTTTCTTCACGCGAAAATGTTGTTGAAGTTGTTTTAACTGAATTAAACGAAATAAAAGATAAGTTTGGTGATGAAAGAAGAACGGTTATTAGCAATCAAGAAGCTAATATCGATGATGAAAGCCTTATTCCGGAAGAGGAAATTATCGTTTCAATTACGAAAAAAGGCTATGTCAAACGTATGAGCCCTGATGAATTCAGAACACAAAAGCGTGGGGGCAAAGGTGTCAAAGGGATGAAGACGAACGAAGATGATATCGTCGACATGCTCATTCATACAAAAACCCACACAGATATATTATTCTTTACAAACACAGGTAAGGTTTATCGAATTCGTGGCTATCAAATACCCGAACAATTAAGAACGGGTAAGGGAATGCCTATCGTTAACCTTCTCAACCTCGATAAAGAAGAAACAGTGCGTTCAATTCTTGCGGTTGATAAATATGATGAAGGTACTTATCTCTTCTATGTTACGCGTTTAGGTGTCGTTAAACGGACAAGCCTAGAAGAATTCTCACGTATCAATCAAAACGGAAAAATTGCGATTGGATTACGCGAAGGTGATCAACTAATTGATGTTAAAGTTACAAACGGCGAAGCATTAATCGGCATCGCGGCAAGTAACGGTAAGATGGTCAAATTTAACGAAGATGATGTTAGAAGCATGGGCCGAACAGCGGCTGGTGTGCGTGGTATCAATCTTGATGAAGGCGATTATGTCGTCGGTGTCACAACTTCACTTGAAGGTGAATTAATTCTTGCCCTAACCTCAAAAGGATATGGCAAAATGAGTGCATCCGAAGACTACCGTCTCACAAAACGCGGTAGCAAGGGTGTGGCGACAATCAAGGCGAGCGAAAAGGTTGGAACCCTAATGGGGATCCGTGCTGTCAGAGGTGAAGAAGACTTATTCTTAATTACTGAAGGCGGAACAGTCATCCGTATTAACTTAGCGCAAGTTAGTATCTTAGGTCGTAACACACAAGGTGTTAAAGTTATTAACTTGAAGAAAAATGAAACCTTATCTTCCTTCGCTGTTGTAGAACATAGTGAAGAAGAAGAAACGGACGAAGAAGTTAGTCTTGAAGTTGAACAAAGCACTGAACCAGTGAACGAAGAATTACAATAAATTAATGAAGACGCTACAGAAATGTGGCGTTTTTTCTGTCTTAGCTTCTCAAGATTGCTTTATTTTGCCTAAACATATAAAATAAAATAGTTCGATGACGAGGCTAGTAATTATTAATTACTAAACAGCGAGTTAGTGGTGGTGTAAGGCTAACAAGTATTAATAATGAATTCCACCTCCGAGAATGAACTTAACCGTTCCGCTAGTTTCCGTTAAAAACTAACAAGATGCAAAAATTGCATGAATTAGGTGGCACCGCGTTATATAACGCCCTATGTTGGGCGTTTTTTATTTTCTTAAAAGGGAGAAAAACTATGATTGATATTAATTTAATTCGTGAACACAAAGAAGAAGTCACAAGAGCGCTAGCAAAAAAAGGCTGGACGGAAAACTTTGAAGTTTTATTAAGTAAGGACGCTTTAAGAAGGACATTACGGCAAGAGGTCGAGAATGCAAAAGCTGAACAAAACCGCTTAAGTGCTTCGGTTCCTGCTGTTAAAAAAGCTGGTGGCGACATTAATGAACTATTTGCAAAAGTGAAGCAAATCAAGGCTGATAACGAAGCAAAAGAAGCTGAACTAAATGTAATAGACGGTGAAATTAACAAGGTTTTGCTGGAATTACCAAACCTTCCTGATGAAGATTTACTTGCGGGCGGTAAGGAAAACAATAAGGTTGTTTATACATTTAAAGACAAACCGGTTTTTAATTTCGCGATTAAAGATCACGTTGAACTATGTGAATCCTTGCAATTAATCGATTATAAAAGAGGCGCGAAAATTAGTGGTAGTGGAACGTGGATTTATAAAGGACTTGGTGCGATGCTTGAATGGGCCCTTTTAAACTTCTTTGTTAGTGAACATTTAAAAGATGGCTATGAAATGATTATTCCTCCCCACATTTTAAATTATGAAAGTGGCGTCACGGCCGGTCAATTTCCTAAATTCGAAGAGGATGTTTTTTGGCTAGAAGGTATGAGTCCACGCAGATTCCTCCTTCCCACCGCTGAAACGGCTTTGGTTAATTTTCACCGCGATGAAATTTTAAGTGAAGAGGAACTTCCACATAAATATTTTGCTTATACTCCTTGCTATCGGAGTGAAGCTGGTTCCTACCGGACAGAAGAAAGAGGGATGATTAGAGGCTATCAATTTAACAAGGTTGAAATTGTTCAATACACCAAAGAAGATGAGAGTGATGTCGCTTTTGAAGAAATGGTAAATAAAGCAAAAACATTAGTTGAAAAGCTTGGTCTTCATTTCCAAATTTCCAAATTAGCTGCGGGTGATTGTTCACATTCAATGGCAAGAACTTATGACGTTGAAGTGTGGATTCCTTCGATGGGTATTTACAAAGAGGTAAGTAGTGCAAGTAACGCAAGAGACTATCAAGCCCGGCGCGGGATGATGAGGTATAGAGATAAAGAGACAGGAAAAACTAAATATTTACATACACTTAACGCTAGTGGCTTAGCGACAAGTCGACTAATTCCTGCAATTGTCGAACAATTTCAAACTAGAGATGGTTCAGTAATAATTCCTGAAGTGTTAAGACCCTTTATGGGGGGAGTCGAAAAGATTTCGCTTCCTAAATAAA
>Ga0265295_1004627_pt1 | contig 18338 bp, 14 predicted proteins | sample Munlansysbiofilm_FD_192503 | JGI IMG/M metagenome (GOLD analysis project Ga0265295, IMG submission 192503) | Leachate microbial communities from a municipal landfill in Southern Ontario, Canada - Methane capture system biofilm | ecosystem: Engineered > Solid waste > Landfill > Unclassified ...
CGATCACCCAGAAAGGCATGCTGTCGATGAAGAACATGCAGAAGCTGCAGCCGAAGATCGCCAAGCTGCGCGAGAAGTACAAGGCCGATCCGGCGCAGATGAACCAGGAGATGATGGCCCTGTACAAAACCTACAAGGTCAACCCGCTGGGCGGCTGCCTGCCCATGCTTATCCAGATCCCGTTCTTCTTCGCGCTCTATCGGGTGCTCATGGCGGCCATCGAACTGCGCCACGCCCCCTTCATGCTGTGGATCAACGACCTGTCCGCCCCGGACCGGTTGTGGCTCGGCTTCAATCTGCCCTACCTCCAGGGGCTGCCGGTGCTCACCCTGCTGATGGGCGCCTCCATGTACCTGCAGCAAAAGATGACCCCGACCACCGTGGACCCGACCCAGGCGCGTATCATGCAGTTCCTGCCGGTGGTGTTCACGTTCATGTTCATCAACTTTGCCTCGGGGCTGGTGCTCTACTGGTTGGTCAACAACCTGCTCTCCATTCTGCAGCAGTATCTCATCAACCGGAAGACCAAGACCCAGCAGGCCTGATGGCGGGAAGGTTTTTTTATGGCGAAAGGAAAGGATTTTTACGGCAAGGATATCGCTGAAGTCATCGAGCAGGCGTGCCGGGAACTGGGCGCCGGCCACGAGGATCTGGACATCGAGGTACTGGAGACCGGCTCATCCGGAATTTTCGGCCTGTGCAAGAAAAAGGCGCACATTCGGGTCAAGCGCAAACTGACCCGGCCGGACCCGGACCCGGCGGCAGAGACCGCTCCGGCCGCTCCGGTCGAGGCCGACGTCAGGGCACCGGAAAAAGTCGTCCCGGTCCCGGTCGAGGAGCGTCCTGCCCGGAGGCGGCCGGTTGAGAACGCCGAACAGGGGGGCGACGAGACCGACCCGGCGACTGATGAGGCCGTTGCCAACGTCGCCCCGCCCGTTGCGGAGGAACCCGAGGAGCCGCCATCGGCGGAAGCGCTCGACCTCATCCAGGCCGACCTGAGCCGGCTGCTCGACCTCATGGGCCTGGGGTCCGAGGTGCAGGTTGTCTTCGCGGACAACACCGTGCAGTGCACCATCACCGGGCCGCACGAGGAGCAGATTGTCGGCCCCGAGGGGCGGACCCTGGACAGCCTGCAGTATCTGCTGCGCAAGATGGCCTCAAGCCACCTGCCGGACCGTATTCTGCTCGCCCTCAACGCCGGTGATTTCCGTGAACGCCGCGCCGAGGAACTGCGGCTGCGGGCCATCGAACTCGCCGAGCAGGTGAAGACCGACGGCAAAACCCAGGCCATCCCGGCCCTCAACCCTTCCGAACGGAGGGTGGTGCACATGGCCCTGCAAGAGGACAAGGGAGTGCGCAGCCGTTCCGTGGGCGAAGGGCTTTTCAAGAAGGTCCTCATCTACAAGCCCGGCAAGGGCCGTCGCCCCTCCTCGAGAAAGCGACGCGGAGGGCAGGGTGGCCAAACGTCCGGCGAGTGATACCATTGCCGCCATCGCCACCGCCCCAGGGACGGGCGGGATCGGTATTGTCCGCATTTCCGGCCCGGAGGCTCCGGCGACCCTGCGCCGGGTCTTTGTGCCCCGCCGGCCGCGGGACCGCTTTGCCAGCCACCAGCTCTATTACGGCACCGTGATCGCCCCCGACGGCCAGCCCCTCGACGAGGCGCTGGCCGTGCACATGCACGCCCCTCACACCTACACCCGCGAAGACGTGGTCGAACTCCACTGCCACGGTTCCTACCTGGTCCTGCAGGAGGTGCTGCGCCACGTCCTCGCCCTTGGTGTCCGTCCCGCCGAGCAGGGCGAGTTCACCAAGCGGGCCTTTCTCGCCGGCCGCATCGACCTCACCCGCGCCGAAGCGGTGATGGACCTGCTGCAGGCGCGGACGACCCGGTCCGCGCGCTTTGCCGTCAACCAGTTGCAGGGTCAGCTGGCCGGCCTGCTGGCGGCCATCCGCGATGAGTTGGTCACCCTGCTGGCCCTGTTGGAAGTGGCCATCGATTTCCCGGATGACGATGTCGAGATCTTCCAGGCCGAGGCGGCGAGGGCCCGCCTGCGGGATGGGATATTTGGTCCACTGGAGCGGCTGATCGCCATGTCCGACCAGGGGCGGATCGTTCGCGAGGGCATCAAGGTGGTCATCGCCGGCCGGCCCAATGTCGGCAAATCGAGCCTGCTCAACGCCCTCCTCCAGGAGGAACGGGCACTGGTCACCGCCCTGCCCGGGACCACCCGGGATACCATCGAGGAATTCATCAGCATCCGCGGCATCCCGGTGCACCTGGTGGACACCGCCGGCATTCGCGCCCACGAGGATCCGCTGGAGGCGCTGGGCATCGAGCGTGCCCGGCAGAAGTGTCGGGAGGCGGACCTGATCCTGTTCGTCATCGACGCCCGGGCCGGTCTGACCGATGCGGACCGGGACCTCTACGCCCTGATCAATGACCGGCAGCATGTGGTCGTTGTCAACAAGCGGGAACTGATTGCGACGGAGGAGTGGGGTGGCTTTGCGCCGGCCTTTCCCCGACAGCGGGTGGTGGCTGTTTCGGCGCGTGAGCGGCTTGGCCTGGAGGACCTGGAAGAGGCGGTTTACAGGATGGCGCTTGGTGAGGCCGGCAAAATTGCCGAGCAGATGACCTGCGCCCCCAATCTCCGCCACCGCGCCATTCTCGAAAAGACACTGGCCGCCTGCCACCGCTTCGCTGAGGCGTTGGCCGCCGGTGCGCCGGTGGATCTGCTTGCGGTGGAGGTGCAGTCCGCTCTGGACGAACTCGGTGACCTAGTTGGTCTGACCACGCCCGAGGATGTGCTGGACGCCATCTTCAGCCGTTTCTGCATCGGCAAGTGAGACCTTGCCGATGCCAGGCGGGGCAGGGGCAGACGAGGGAATCGGCGCGATGTCGGGCCGGTCAGCGCAAAGCGCGTTTGGCGACTTTGGGCAGATCGGCGACCCGCACGTAGCGCATCGGGTCCACGGGTTTGCCCTTGTGATGGATTTCGTAGTGCAGGTGTGAACCGGTGCTTCGACCGGTGCTGCCCACCAGGCCAATCTGCTGGCCCTGGGTGACGCGTTCGCCGCGTTGGACGTGGCGCTTGCTCAGGTGGGCGAACAGGGTCTCGAAGCCATTCTCGTGGCTCACCCGGATATATTCGCCGTAACCCGAGGCGTACCCGGATTCCTTGACCCGGCCGCTACCGGTCGCCACCACCGGGTCACCGGTGTTGCCGCGGAAGTCGAGCCCGCTGTGGAAGGCCTTTTTCCGGTTGAACGGGTCGATGCGATGGCCGAACCCGGAACTGATCTGCGTGGATATCGGCTTGCCGAGGGGCAGGTTCTCCAAGGCATCCAGATAGAGGTCGAGTTCCTTCCCCAGTTTTGCCCTGCCAGCCTTGGGCGGTGAGGCGATGAACAGACCACCGCTGTGTTTCGGGTCGTTCATGACCTTGACATCCCCGGCCGACCGCGTGAACACCGTGTTGAGCGCCCGGTTCCGCTCGTCCAGGCGGGCCGTCTTCACCGCCATCAATTTCTGTTGCTTCTTTTTCAACTCGCTGATTTGCTCTTCATACTGACGGAGTTGTTCGCCCTTGCGCTGCGACCGGGTCGCCAGTTCCTGACGGGCGGTATGGAGCTGATGCTTCAGCGATTCGATCTGGCTTTGCAAGGCGGCGGCGGTGTGGGGCGGGGGCTCGTGCAGACGGGTGTTGAGGTGGTCGACCTGGCGCTGCAGGTGCTGGTTGGCGGTGTAGTATTTTGCACTGAGGAGCGTGCCGGCGGTGAGCAGCACCGTGACCACCGCCGCAGCGATGCAGGTGTTTCTCAGGGTGTGCCGACGGAGGACAATGGTTTGCCTGTCGCCGCCGTCACCAGCGACATGGCCGTGTATTTTTTTGATGGTCATAGGGGAGGGGAATATGTCGTCGTGGGCGCCGTCCGGGACAGATCGAATCCTCTGCCGGATCCTGTACCTCCGCCGACGGGTCACGCCTTGGGTCTGATTGATTAAGCAAAACAGCTGAAATTAAAAATAAACGTTTGCTTAACCGCTTGTTTTCAGAAAATTACGACTTTTATAACCAGAGAAGACGAATAATGCAAGGAGAAGGGTGTCTGCTGGGCGGGTGCTGACGGCGGGTGAAAAAGAACATCCCGATTTGTTGAAGAAAAGCCAGCCTTCAATAAATCGGGATTATGCAGACTCGCCCCAACCTGGAGTGCGGGGTGCGGCATCGCGCGGGGTTTACTTGGTGAAGCTGTCGGTGAACAGTTTGTCGATGGCGGCGATGCCGTCATCGCTCAGGTAGCGGGTGCCCGAACCGACGAAGGTGTTGTAGCAGATGCGGGGTTCGTCCTCTATCCAGGCTCCGTCTTTCCAGGTGAACCAGCGGCTTTGGTGCTGGTCGTACACGTGCAGGGGCCGGTTGAAAAGTTTGGCCAGTTCGACGGCCCAGCCGGTCCCGCCTTTGACGGAATTGTCCTCGAGAATGGTGCCGATCACGAACACCTGGTGCCCCTTGTTGACCATGTGGAAAATGGTCTGCAGCACCCGGCGGATCTTTTCGGTTTCATAGTAGGTGCGGTTCATCATCCGTGACGCCAGTTCCATGCTGATGTCACCCCGCTGCAGTTCCTCCTCGCTGAGCAGTACCGGGCTGCGGTCGCGGTTGAGCCGGTGTCCCTCGAAGGTGAAGATAACCTCCTTGATCCCGTACTTCTCGGCGTTTTCACCGAAAGCGGTTTCCGCTCCTTTCAGACCACCGTGGTAGAGCGTGCAATCGTGTGCATTCATGGGCAAATAACCTGTTGTGTTGGGGTGGAAAAATAAGACCGCCCGGCAAGGCAGCGGGCGGCGTTCAGCAGCAGTGGACAGCGCGGACAGCTATTTTTCCGCGCGAAAGAACACCCGGCGGGGCGCCGGATACCCCTCTATAGTATGCAGCGGGTTTCCCTTGTCAATGAAATCTTCATAGGATTCATAGTGCATCCAGGCCGTCCGTCGTTGCTCCGCGCCACTCATCGCATGCTCGCAGAACAGCCGTACCCTTCTGAATCCGGACCGGGTCAGCCAGTTGTGCAGACAACTGGCTGTGGGCACGAACCAAGTGCCCGGCACCTTGGCGTAGGTCCGTTCGGGAAACAGGGCCACCGGTTCCGCGCCGGGGATGGCCTGGGATTCGAGGATCAGCTGTCCGCCCGGCACCAGGGCGGTGTGCAGATCACGCAGGGCCTCCAGCGGCGACGGCCGGTGGTAGAGAATGCCGAGGCAGAAAATCACGTCAAAGCAGCCGGGGAACAGGGGCAGGTGCTCGATACCGAGCAGTTCGGTGTGCAGTCGCTCTTGGCCGGCGAAGCTGTTCAGGGTGTGGAAGGTGTAGTAGTGCTGCACATAAGGTTCGAAACCGAGCGCGAACGCCGGTTGGTGGGCAGCCATGCGGAACAGGTAGTAGCCGTTGTTGCTGCCGATGTCGGCGACCACCCGGCCCGCCAGTTCCGGCAGTTCGGGCAGGATCCGGTTCCATTTGCGTTCACTGCGCCATTCGGCGTCGATGTCGATGCCGAACACGGAGAACGGGCCTTTGCGCCAGGGCATAAAGGCGCGCAGGACCTCGCGGACCTGCTCCTGTTCGCGCGGGGCCAGGTCGTCGGCCGAACCGATGCGGACCACGTCGCCGGAGAAAGCACAGGAGGAGGCCCGCAGGTGGCGGACCGACTGCCAGGGTTCGCGGTAGCGGAGAAAACCCCGTTTGGCCTGACCGACCCAATCCGCCTTGGCCTCGAGAACCTGCCGCAGGGCGTCCCGGTCGGCGCACGGAAAACGGTCACAGAGGTCCATGGGAGCCTTGTTTGAGGGCGACGAGGGAGAGAAAATTGAACCACTTGAAGAAGATTTCGACCTCTGTGAACCCGGCCTGGCGGAGTATGGCGATATTTTCCTGGGCGGAAAAGGGGACGAGTACGTTTTCGAGCGCCTCGCGCTTGGCGGCGATTTCCAGTTCCGAGTAGCCCTGGCCCCGCTTGAAGGCGTGGTAGATGTCAATGAAGTCGCGGTTGAGCCGGCCGGCGTGGGAGATCGTCTTTTCGCTGAGAATGAGCATCCCACCGGCCGGCAGGGCGGCGAGGAGCCGCTCGACAAAGGCCTGCCGGGCCATGGGGCGGAGGAACTGCAGGGTGTAGTTGCAGACGAAGGCTGAAGCCGGTGGCAACGGCCCGGTGGTGATGTCGGTCTCGCGGAAGCTGACCTGGCCGGTCTTGCCGAACATGGCGGTTTTGCGACGGGCCTTGTCGAGCATGGCCGGGGCGTTGTCCAGGCCGATGAAGCGAAACTGCCGGCCGGAGGTCAGTCGGGCGAGTTCGAGCAGGGTCGTGCCGGTGGAGCAGCCCAGGTCGCAGATCGTCGCCCCGTCGGGCAAACGGGCCGCCAGCAGCTGCGCCGTACCCTCGATCACCGTCCGATACGAGGGGATGGAACGGCTGAGCATGTCGTCGAAGACCTCGGCCACCCGGTCGTTGAAGGTGAAGTCCTCGTCGACCGTGCCGGAGGCGTAGAGGGTGTCCGGTGTGGCGGGCTGCGTCGTGTGCGGCGGTTTTGCGTGTGCGTACATGGGGAATGGTTTCGGAGGAGGGTCAGGGAAGAAGGCCGGGGTCGGGTGGGTGGGGCGTGGCCACTGCGCCGATTACTGCTTCGGACCGTACCCCTGGGGGTTGGCTGACTGCCAGCGCCAGCTGTCCGCGCACATCTCGCCCAGGTCGCGGGTTGCCTGCCAGCCGAGTTCCCGCCGGGCCAGGGAGGGGTCGGCATAGCACTGGGCGATGTCTCCGCTCCGCCGGTCAACGATGCGGAAGGGGATGGGCCGGCCGCAGGCCGCCTCGAAGGCCCGCACCATGTCGAGCACGGAATAGCCCCGGCCGGTGCCGAGGTTGCAGGTGAGCACCCCGGGCGTGTCCACCAGTTTTTCCAGGGCGCGCAGGTGGCCGAGCGCCAGGTCGACCACGTGGATGTAATCGCGTACACCGGTCCCGTCCGGGGTGGGATAGTCGCCGCCGAACACGGCGAGTTCCCCGAGGGTACCCACCGCCACTTGGGCGATGTAGGGCATCAGGTTGTTGGGGATACCGCCCGGGTCCTCACCGATGCGACCGCTGGGATGGGCGCCCACCGGATTGAAATAGCGGAGCAGGCCGATCCGCCACGTCGGGTCGGCCCGGTGCAGGTCGCGCAGGATCTCCTCGATCATCAGCTTGGTACGGCCGTAGGGGTTGGTGCAGGACAGGGGGAAATCCTCGCGGATGGGCACGCTCGCCGGGTCGCCGTAGACCGTGGCCGAGGAGGAGAAGACCAGCACCTTCACCTCCTGCTCGGCCATCACCTGGCAGAGGTTGAGGGTGCCGTTTAAGTTGTTCTGGTAGTAGCGCAGCGGTATCCGCACCGATTCGCCGACCGCCTTGAGGCCGGCGAAATGGATCACCGCGGTGGCCTCCGGCGTCTGCCGGAACACCGTGCGCAGCGCATCGAGATCGAGCAGGTCCACCTCGTGGAAGGTGAGGGCGCGCCCGCTCAGGGCCTTGACCCGGCGCAGCGCTTCCCGGCTCGAGTTGGCCAGGTTGTCGATGACCGTGACCTGGTGGCCGCTGTGCAGCAGTTCCAGGCAGGTGTGACTACCGATATAACCGGCGCCGCCGGTGACGAGAACATGCATGGTACTCCTCCTTGTGGGCGGCGTGGTGCCGGCTGGGTGAACATAAACCTGATCGACGGAAAAGTAAAATTCTGATATGTATTTTGTGCGTCGCATAAGGGCCGTGAGGCCCCGCCGGCGCCGGCCCGTCCACCGCGGTCGCGGCCTCGGGGGCAGCACGACAACCTCAACAGGAGACGGAACATCATGCCGTACGTGAGCATCCGGGTTGCCGGAACACTGACCAAGGAGCAGAAGCAGAAGATCGCCCGCGGCGTCACCGACGTGATCAGCGAGGCGGCCAACAAACCCAAGGAGGCGATCCTCATCTTCATCGACGAGGAGTGCCGGGAGAACATCGCCAAGGCGGGCGTGTTGCTGGAGGACATGTAGGCCCATGGAGCAGGGGGCGGACGAACGACTGGAAGAGTTGCGCGAGCAGATCCGCCTGCATGCGCACCGCTACTATGTACTCGATGATCCGATTATTTCAGACGGCGAGTACGACGAGCTGTTCCGGCAGTTGCTTGAGATCGAAGTCCGGCATCCTGAACTGGTCACCGCCGACTCGCCCAGCCACCGGGTCGGCGGACCACCGCTTGCGGGCTTTGCGCCGGTTCGGCACGCCACCCCCATGCTCAGCCTGGACAACATCTTTTGCGCGACCGAGTTCACCGCCTTTGCCGAGCGGGTGCAGCGGTTTTTGCGGCTCGACGAGCCGGTGCGCTATGTCACCGAGCCGAAGCTGGACGGCTTGGCCGTGGAACTGGTCTACCGCGACGGACTGCTCGAGGTGGGCGCCACCCGGGGTGACGGCCAGAGCGGCGAAAACATCACCGCCCAGTTGAAGACTGTGCCGTCCATCCCACTCCGCCTCGACCCGCAGGCAGCGACGGGCTGGCCGGCAGAGTTGCACGTGCGCGGCGAGGTGTTTCTGGCCAAGAAGGGTTTTCTCCTGCTCAACCGCCAGCGGCAGGAGGCGGGCGAGCCGCTGTTTGCCAACCCCCGCAACGCGGCGGCCGGGTCGCTGCGCCAGTTGGACCCGCGCATCACCGCCCGACGCCCGCTGGCCTTTTTCGTGTACGGGGTCGGCAACACCGAAGCCCTGCCGGCGAGCAACCAGCGGGAGCTGCTGGACGGGCTCGGCCGCCTGGGGTTGCCGCTCAACCCGCTGGTCCGGGTGTGCGCCACCCCGGCCGAGGTCGAACAGCGGTACCAGGAACTCATGGCCCTGCGCCATGAGCTCGACTACGACATCGACGGCATGGTGGTCAAGGTCGACGAGTTCGCTCTCCAGCAGCGCCTCGGCGCGACCGCCCGGGCGCCGCGCTGGGCGATCGCCTGGAAGTTCCCGGCAGTGCAGGCGACCACGGTCATCGAAACGGTCGAGTTCCAGGTGGGTCGCACCGGGGCTGTCACCCCGGTGGCCCTGCTCGCGCCAGTGGAGATCGCCGGCGCCGTGGTCAGGCGGGCGACCCTGCACAACCAGGACGAGATCAGCCGGAAGGATCTGCGCATCGGCGACACGGTGCTTGTTCAGCGAGCCGGTGACGTCATCCCGGAAATCGTCAAGGCCATCCCGGCCCGGCGCAACGGCTCGGAGCGGCCGATCGTCTTCCCGGAGCAGTGCCCTGAATGCGGGCAGAGGCTGCAGCGGCAGACGGAGGCGGCGGTCACCCGCTGTGTGAACCGGCAGTGTCCCGCGCAACAGTTGCAGAAGCTCATCTATTTCGCGGGAAAGAGCGGCCTGGACCTGGAAGGGCTGGGGGAAAAGAAGGTCGAACAGCTGGTGCGCGAGGGGTTGGTCACGGAAATCCCCGATTTTTTCCGGCTCAACGGGGAGCGGCTGGCTGCTCTCGACGGCTGGGGGGAGCAGTCGGCGCGCAATGTGCTCGCCATGCTCGAACAGCGCCGCACCGTGCCGCTGGCCAGGCTGCTCTGCGCGCTCGGCATCCGCCATGTCGGCGAGGTGACCGCCGGCCTGCTGGCACTGCATTTCACGGATATGCCTGCCCTGCTGGCGGCCGACCGGGACAAGTTCCTCGCCGTCGAAGGCATCGGCGAGCAGACGGCGACGAGCTTGGAGAGCTACTTCGCAGACCCGGAGGTCCGTGACCTGATCGACCGGCTGCTCGAGGCGGGCCTGACCATCGAGCCGGCCATCCGGGCAACCCTGCCGCTCACTGGCCGGGTCTTTCTGTTCACGGGAACCCTTGCCGGGCTCTCCCGCGACGAGGCCAAGCAGATGGTCAAGAATCTGGGCGGGCAGGTCGCCTCGAGCATTAGCCAGCGGGTCACCGACGTGGTGGTCGGCGCCAAGGCAGGCAGCAAAAAGAACAAGGCGGAGGAACTGGGCCTAAGCCTGCTCAGCGAATCCGCGTTTCTTGCGCTCATCGCCTCCACTGGCACTGGACCGACAGATGCAACGTAGACGGGTGCAGGCCCTGGTCCACGGCCGGGTGCAGGGGGTGGCCTTTCGCGAATACACCCGGCGGCAGGCGGTGCGGCTGGGACTCTCCGGCTGGGTGCGAAACAGACCGGACGGCACGGTGGAGACGGTCTTCGAAGGGCCGGCAACTGAGGTCGATGAACTGCTCGCTTGGCTCGCCAACGGCTCGCCCTATGCGCGGGTAGTCCGCGTCGAGCACCGGGAGGAGGAGCCGACGGGGGAAACAGGCGGTTTTCACATCGAATTTTTTCCCTGAAGAAAGCGGGCGGCGGGCCGCTCGCGCGGGACAGATCAACAGCTTTCGGGCACAGCGAACAAGCCGGTGCAGGTCATGAAAAAAATCCAGATCCCTTCCGGCGAGCCGGTGGGCCGCATAGCCTGCCCGCAGTGCGGCAACGATGCCGAATTTGTGGAAATCGCCGACAATGTCCAGGTGACGACCCGTTACAGGCAGAACACGGACGGATCGTTCACACCGGTGGACAACTCAACGGAAATTCATGGGGAAGTGCAGTTCGTCTGCGGTCAGTGCGGTGCCGATCTGACCCGCTTCCGCGGGCATTTTCTCGAGATGTCGTTTTAGGCCGGGCCGACAGCGCGCGGCAGGGACAAAAAAAGGCCACCCCAAGGGGCGGCCTTTCCTCGTTCTGCGACGAACGCTAGACGAATCAGACGCAGCCGGTAGGTTTCGGCAGGCCAGCCATCTTGCAGGCGCCCTTGCCGGGACCCGACGGGAACAGCTCGTAGATGCGCTTCAGCGGGAAGCCGGTGGTCTTGGAGAGGATACGAACCATCGGAGCGATACCGTTCTTCTTGTAGTACTCCTGCAGGGCATCGATGACCTTCTGGTGCTCATCGGTAATCTCGGCGATACCTTCGACAGACTTCACATAGTCTACCCAGTTCTCATCCCACTCTTCCTGACCCTTCAGCAGAAAGCCGTCTTCGTCAACTTCGTAGCTCTTTCCCTTGTGCTCAATACTCGCCATGTGTTCCTCCTCGGCCAAAGTGTTTACTATTGGTGATGATTAAAATCCTGTACGAAAAATCACCCGCTACTTACTATAGGGGGGGGGCTTTGTCAAGCACGCACCGTTTCTTTTTGGCTGAACCGCTGTTCATTGTTTCCGCGAACCGGTGGTGCATTTTTCTCTGGTATCTTGCTGAGAAATTGAAGATAATACCACCTTTGCAGATGGTCCCCGGCCTGTTCGGCCCTTCTCGATATAAGGTGTAATATGCTGGATATTTTAAGAAAAAATGCACAGTCCGTTGTTATTCAGGTGATCGTGGTGGTTATCGCCGTGGTCTTTGTCTTCTGGGGGGTGGGCACCAATCTCGGCGGCAACCCCAATGCCTTGGCCGTGGTTAACGGCAAGGAGATCAGTTACCGGGAGTTTCAGCAGAGCTACGAGCGGGCGGTGGAATCTTACAAGCAGCAGTTCGGGGGGCAGTTGCCGCAGGAGTTCATCGACAGCATCGGCCTGAAGCAGCAGGTCCTCAACCAGCTGATCCAGTCGGAACTGCTGCGCCAGGGAGCGGAGAAAATCGGCGTGCAGGTCAGTCGCGAGGCTGTGCAGCGGCAGATCAGGGAGATGGGCGCATTTCAGGAGAACGGCCGATTCAGCCTTGACCGCTACAAGGTGGTCCTCGACAATAACCGCCTGTCAGCGCCGATCTTCGAACAGGGGATTGAAAATGATCTGCTCATCAGCCGGATGGTGGCGGTCCTCGGCGGGTTCACCGTGCTCCCCGAGCAGGAGGTGCACAACTGGCTGGACTATGTCGACCAGGAGGTCAAGATCGGGTTCGCGTCGTTTGCGAGTGCCGGCTACGTTCCGCAGGTCACGATCGACGAGGCGGCGTTGGCCGCCTGGTATGAAAGCGCCGGAGAACAGTACAAGCTGCCGCCGCAGTTCAAGCTGCAGTATCTCTTTTTTGCCTTTGCCGACGACCTGCAGCAGGCCGGTGTCACTGCCGAGGCCGTTGAACAGCGGTATCAGGAAACTATCGCCAACTACCGCACGCCGGAACGGCGGCGGGCCCGGCATATACTCTTCAAGACCGGCGAGCAGGACAGTCCGCAGACCAAGGCCGCCAAACGACAGCAGGCGGAGCAGGTTCTCGCCGAACTCGGCAAGGGCGGCGATTTCGCCCGACTCGCCCGCGAGTTGTCCGAGGATACCTCCCGGGACAAGGGTGGGGACCTGGGCTCTTTCAGCCGTGGACAGATGGTGCCGGCGTTCGAAGAGGCCGCTTTCGCCCTGCAGAAGGGCGAGGTCAGCGGTATTGTCGAGACGCCTTTCGGCTACCATATCATCAAGTTGGAGGACATCATCGCGGAGCAGACCCGGCCCATGGACGAGGTGGCCGCTGCCATCCGCAGCGAACTCGAACGGCAGGCCGTCAAGGGGGTCACTTTCAAACGGGCTTCCACGGCCTACGAGGACATCATCCGCGCCGGAAGTTTGGCGAAATACAGTGCCGCCAGCGGCGCCAAGGTGACCACCACCGGCTTTTTCCCCCAGGCGGCGCCGCCCGCCAAGGCCGACGCGGTGGTGCGCGACCAGGCCTTTCTGCAGGCTGCCTTCGGCCTGCGCAAGGGGGAGCTGAGCTCCATCGTGGAAACCGCGGACGGTTACGGCATCGTCTATGTCGACGATGTCCGAGAGGCGGTCGTGCCCAAGCTGGACGAGGTCCGCGCCCGGGTCGTGGCCGATTTCAAGGGAGCGAAAGGCGTCGAGCTGGCGCGCGCCGCAGCCGAGACAGCCCTCAAGACGGCAAGGGAAAAGAAGGTGTGGCCGGAGAATGTTACGCGCCAGGAGTCGGACTACCTGAAGCGGAGCGGCCCCTCGGGGGCTGTACCGGCGCCGGTCCGTGACGACGCCTTTGCCCGGCTCGGTGCGGATGGGTTCCCGGAACAGGCGATCGCCGTTGGTACCGATTATTTTATCTACCAGATCCTCGACACCCGCCCTGGCAAGAACCCGGAGAGCGAGGCGCAGCGGGCGAATCTCGAAAAGCAGCTGCTCGTCGCGCGTGAGAACAAACTGATGGCCGACTGGCTCAGCCAGCTGCGCAGCGACGCCAAAATCTGGACCAACAGCGAGATGCTCAAGTGATGGTCCTGACGGTCCCGGTCCCTGCCGGAAAAAACCACCGGCAGGGGTACTGCTGCTGTCCCGCCGCCGGTCCGCCTGTCCGGCCGCTGTGCTGATGATGGCCTCGTCCCGCTCTGCATCCAGGCCCGCAACCGATACCGCCCGGACCAACGTCGACCTGGAGGACGTGGCTGCCCTGCCGGCCGGCGAGCAGCTGCTGCTGGAGCTTATCTCCGTCATCTACGAGCCGGTTTCCACCGCATTTCTCACCAAGTGCCTGGCGGCCCTCGATCCGCCCCCGGTTGCCAACCGTCGCCTTGGCGAGGGGGATGTCGGTGAAATGGCTGCCCGGCTGCGTCGCAAGGGGTTGCTCAACAGCAAGAACCAGTGTCCGCCGCTCCTTGCCGAGCAGTTGACCCGGCAGGCGGTGGCCAGTCGTCGTTTCCGCCGGTTCGCCGCCTTGGTCGAAAAGGCCGCGCCGGTGGACTACATGCACGGCAAGTGGGTGACCCGCTGCTGGCGGGCCCTGCGCCAATTCCGCATCGGCGTGTACAGTCAGGACTTCGACCGGCTCGACGAGGCCCTCGCCTTCCTCGAGGGCAGCTGCCGGGCCTATCTGCACACCGAACCGCCGGCCGTGCTGGTAACGGCCAGCGCCTTCGATCCTGTCTGGTTCGGCGGCCTGCCCGGGTCCCTCCAGTTTTTTCTGCTCGACCAGGTGATCCGTCACTCGCTGGAACGACTGCACCTCTATCCGGACATCCTCGCCTACCTCGAGGACGGCCGGGCCATGACCGTGTCAGTGGACGAACGGGTGCCCTTCCGACGGCTGCTGGCCAGCTGTTACCTGCTGCAGGGACGGCTGACCGCCCTGCGCGAGTTGCTCGAACGGTTCCCCGAGTCGTTCGCCGCCTCCGGATTCGCCGGCACGGCCGCCTTTCTCGGTGGCGACACGGACTTGGCCCTCTGCCTGTATGACGAGGACCTTGTGCAACTGCAGCGCTACGCCGGCAGTGAGCCGAGTTTTTTCCTCGGCATCACCGGTCTGTTCTGCATCTTCGCCCTGCTTGCCCGGGACGGCGAGGGCGACCGGGACCGGATCCGCCAGGCGGTGGCCACCGTCCTGCGCCGGTGCAACGGATGCCCGGAGGAACTCCCCTTCCGCTTCCTCGACACCGTGCTCCGCTCACCGGACGAGGTCATGCCGGACATGCTGGTGCTCACCGAAAGCCTGATGGCCGACGAGCGCTGTCTGACCTCGCTCGTGGCGATCATGTCGCTCTACTGGATGGGGGTCGAGATCCCAAGCGATTTTCAGGAGTCCCTGCGCCACCTGCACGACCAGGCGATGCGCAACGACTTCCTCTGGGTGGCCATGGAGTCGGCTGAACTGCTTGCCACCCTGGACGACACTCAGACCGCCATGCGGCAGACCGCCTGTGCTCTCGCCCGGCAGCTCGACTGCCGTTTCCTGACCAACATCATCGCCCCGCACGCGCCCTGGAAGCAGAGCCTGGAGGAACTCGTCGAGGTAACCCGGAGGATGCGGGAGCCCGAACGGACCACCCGTCTTTGCTGGCTGGTCGAGTATCGCGACGGCAACCTCGAACTGATCCCCAAGGAGCAGCGTCGATCGCTTGCCGGCGAGTGGACCAAGGGGCGCACCATCGCCTTCAAACGGCTGTTTCTCGGGCGCGAGATCGACTACCTGACCAGTCAGGACCGGGAAATCTGCGCCGCTCTCCGGGAGGTGGATGGGCGCGAGGGGCGCAACAGCGGCTATGCCTTCGATCCCGGCAAGGCACTGCCCGCGCTCATCGGCCACCCGGCGGTCTTTCTCCGCCGCTCGCCGGAGACGCCGGTGGAAATCGTTGCCGGCGAGCCGGAACTGGTGGTGGAGCGCCGCGACGATGCCCTGTTCATCCATTTCTGTCAGGATATAGGTGAGGGCCAAGTGGCGGTCTGGCCGGAAACAGGCACCCGGTACCGGGTTATCCAGATCCGCGACGAACACCGACGGGTGGCCAGGATTACCGGCCGCGACGGCCTGCTCGTGCCGATGGCGGCCAGCAAGAAGGTGCTCGCCGCCATCGGCAACATCGCCTCGTTCATGACCGTGCACTCGTCCATCGAGGTGCCCGGTGAGGGGTTGCCGGCAGAAGCGGCGGACAGCGATGCCACCCCCCACGTCCATATTATCCCCTACGGCAGCGGCTTCCGCATCGAGATGTTCGTCCGCCCGTTCAGCAATGGCGGCCCGTATCTCAAACCCGGGGCCGGCGTGGCGAACCTTGTCACCGAGATCGACGGCCGGCGCTACCGGACCCGGCGCAACCTCAAACTGGAAGAGGCCCGGGCGCGGGAGATCGAGGAGAGCTGCCCCATGCTCGATCTCGCCATCGATTACGAGCAGGAGAACAAGCGCGAGTGGCACCTGGTGGACCCGGAGGAGTGTCTGCAGGTCCTGCTCGAGATCGAGGAGGTCCGGGACCGGGTGGTCCTGGAGTGGCCGGAGGGGGAAAAGCTCGCCGTCCGCCGTCAGGCCGGGGTCAACCAGCTCAACCTGAACATCCGTACCAGCCAACAGGACTGGTTTTCCCTGACCGGGCAACTGGAGATCGACCAGGACGAGGTCATGGACCTGAAGACCCTGCTCGACAAGGTCAGGGAGAGCCGCAGCCGCTTCATCCCCATGGGTGAGGGCCAGTTCCTGGCGCTCACCCAGGAGTTCCGCAACCGGCTGGAGGAGTTGATCCTCTACGGCAACAACCAGCCGGGCAGCGACCGTGAGGTCCGCATCCATCCGCTTGCCGCCATCGCCCTCGAGGAACTGACCCACGAGGCCCAGACCACCGCGGACAAAGGCTGGCGGGAGCGGCTGCAGGCCATCGCCGATGCCCAGGACCTGACCCCGGTGGTGCCCTCCACCCTCAAGGCCGAACTGCGCGACTACCAGCGGGAGGGGTTTGTGTGGATGAGCCGGCTGGCCCACCTCGGTGTGGGCGCCTGCCTGGCCGACGACATGGGCTTGGGCAAGACCCTGCAGGCCATCACCGTGATCCTCAGCCTCGCCCACCAGGGGCCGACCCTGGTGGTCGCGCCGACCTCGGTCTGCCTGAACTGGGCCACCGAGGTCAACCGGTTCGCGCCGACCCTGAACTTCCACATGTTCTCGGAGCTGAACCGCGACGCCCTGATCCCGTCCCTGGGCAAGTTCGACCTGCTGGTGACCAGCTACACCCTGCTCCAGCAGGAGATCGAACTGCTCGCCCAGGTGCAGTGGCAGTCCATCGTCCTCGACGAGGCCCAAGCCATCAAGAATGCGGCCACCAAGCGGTCCAAGGCGGCCATGCGCCTGAACGGCCGGTTCCGCCTGATCACTACCGGCACGCCCATCGAGAACCACCTGGGCGAGTTGTGGAACCTGTTCAATTTCATCAACCCGGGGCTGCTGGGCACCTGGAAGCAGTTCAACCGCCGCTTCGGCATTCCCATCGAGAAGTACCACGACCGGGAGGCGCGGCGCACCCTGAAGAAGCTTATCCGGCCGTTTATGCTCCGCCGCATCAAGTCGCAGGTGCTGGAAGAACTGCCGCCGCGCACCGAGATCACCCTGCGGGTGGAGATGGTGCCGGAGGAGATGCGCTTCTACGAGGCGCTCCGCCAGCAGGCCATCGAGAACATCGAGGGCAGCAGCGAGAAAACCGGCCGGCACCTGCAGATCCTCGCCGAGATCATGCGGCTGCGGCGCGCCTGCTGCAACCCTAAGCTGATCAGCGACCAGGTGGACATCCCGTCCAGCAAACTGCAGGTCTTTGCCGAGGTGGTCGAGGAGCTGCTCGGCGGCGGCCACAAGGCCCTCGTCTTCAGCCAGTTCACCGGCCACTTGGCCCTCATCCGGGCCTATCTCGACGAACAGAAGATCAATTACAAATACCTCGACGGTACCACCCCCACCCGGGAGCGGCAGCAGCAGGTGGAGGGGTTCCAGGCCGGCGAGGGGGATCTCTTCCTCATCAGCCTGAAGGCCGGCGGCCTGGGGCTCAATCTCACCGCGGCCGACTACGTCATTCACATGGACCCCTGGTGGAACCCGGCGGTGGAAGACCAAGCCGCCGACCGGGCGCACCGCATCGGCCAGAAGCGACCGGTCACGGTCTACCGTTTGGTCACCGCCAACACCATCGAGGAGAAGATCGTCCGCCTCCACCAGGAGAAGCGCGACCTCGCCAACTCCCTGCTCGAGGGAGCCGACGTCAGTACCCGGATCAGCGCCGAGCAGCTGCTCGAACTGATCCGCAGCGCCTAGTCGTTCGCTTCCTCCCCCATCCCCTTGAGCGGAGCCATGACGCCGACCAACCGGGCCGGCAGTCGGGGCAGACCGCTGATCAGTGAGACAGCCACCGCCGACGCATAGGGTATGGCCTGGATCGCCAGCATCAGGGTCCAGACCCTGGTGTCGAGCAGGTCGGCGTCAGGCCGTGAAAAGAGAATACCGCCCACGGCCACGACGAGCGCCGTGGCGAACAGCAGTTCCTCGCGGGCATCGCCCAGGGCCTTGAGAAAGGCATTGGCCTGCGCCCTCTTGGGTGTGCGGAAAAAGCCGATGCGCCGGGTGACGAAGCCGGTGACCATGGCCCGGGCGATGGTGTGCGACAGGGCCAGTCCGGCCAGCCCGGCGGCGAGGCTCTGCCGGCGGGTGGCCCCCAGCCGGCTGCGGTAGAGGAAGAACATCTTCAGGCTCTTGAAGACGAACAGGGCCAGGGGCAGGGCCGCGAACACCACGTGCGGCGGTGACAGGTGCTTGGGGAAGAAGATCATGCCCCAGGACCAGCCCAGCGCCAGGATGTTGAACAGCATGTTGATGCCGTCGGCGAACCAGGGCAGCCAGCCGGCCAGGAAATGGTAGCGCTGGCCGCGGGTCAGCCCGGTGCGCTGCAGGCCGAACATGCCCATCATATGGTGGCGGAGAATGAGCACCGAGCCGTAGGCCCAGCGGAATCGCTGCTTCTTGTAGTCCAGGAAGGTATCGGGCATGAGCCCCTTACCGTAGCTGTTGGGGATGTAGCAGGCCGCATAGCCACGCTCGAAGATGCGCAGGCCGAGTTCCGC
>Ga0265295_1004628_pt1 | contig 18337 bp, 13 predicted proteins | sample Munlansysbiofilm_FD_192503 | JGI IMG/M metagenome (GOLD analysis project Ga0265295, IMG submission 192503) | Leachate microbial communities from a municipal landfill in Southern Ontario, Canada - Methane capture system biofilm | ecosystem: Engineered > Solid waste > Landfill > Unclassified ...
CAGCGACCTGCCCAACGTCGACTTCCCCACTATCCTGGTGAGCGCCAACCTGCCCGGGGCGAGCGCCGACACCATGGCCTCCACCGTGGCCACGGTGCTCGAAAAACAGTTCGCCACCATCGCCGGGCTCGACTCGATGAACTCGGTGAGCAGTTCCGGCGCCACCCGCATCACCCTGCAGTTCTCGCTCGACCGCGACATCGACGCCGCCGCCCAGGACGTGCAGACCGCCATCTCGCTCGCCGCCCGCCGCCTGCCCGACGCCATGCCCTCGCCGCCCTCGTTTCGCAAGACCAACCCGGCGGCCGACCCGATCATCTACGTGGCCCTGAGCAGCCCCACCCTGCCGCTCTCCACCCTGGACCGCTACGGCCAGACCATGAGCGAACGGCTGTCCATGGTCAACGGCGTGGCCCAGGTGACCCTGCGCGGCACGCAGAAATACGCGGTGCGCATCCAGCTCGACCCGCGCGCCCTGGAAGGCTTGGACCTGGACGCCGACCAGGTGGCCCGCGCGGTGTCCAGTCAAAACGCGAACAAGCCCATGGGCCGGCTCATCGGCCCGGACCGCATCCTCACCCTGGAGGCCAACGGCGAACTGGAGCAGGCCGCGCCCTACCGGGAGGTGGTGGTGGCGGTGCGCGAGGGTCGGCCGATCCGGCTGAGCGAGGTGGCCCGGGTCACGGACAGCGTCGAGAACGACCAGTCCGGGGCCTGGTTCTTCACCACTGACTCGCGCGCCCAGACCATCATCCTGGCGGTGGAAAAGCAGCCGGGCATGAACACCATCGAAGTGGCCGACGCGGTGCGCGACCTGCTGCCGGAAATGGCGGCCAGCCTGCCCGCCTCCATCCGCCTGGCCGTGCTCCGTGACGCGAGCATTGCCATACGCGCCTCGGTGGCGGACATCCAGTTCACCCTGCTGCTCACCTTAGGCCTGGTGGTGCTGGTCATCTTCCTGTTCATCCGCAACCTGCGGGCCACGGTCATTCCCAGCCTGAGCCTGCCCATGTCGGTGATCGGCACCTTCGCGGTCATGGCCGCGCTCGGCTACAGCCTGAACAACATGTCGCTGATGGCGCTGACGCTGGCCGTGGGCTTCGTGGTCGACGACTCCATCGTGGTGCTCGAGAACATCGTCCGCCACCTGGAGATGGGCAAGAGCCGGGTGCAGGCGGCCCTGGACGGGGCCCGCGAGGTGGGGTTCACGATCATCTCCATGACGCTGTCGCTGGTGGCCATCTTCATCCCCCTGCTGTTCCTCACCGGGCTGATGGGGCGGCTGTTCCGCGAGTTTTCGGTGACCATCGCCGCGGCCGTGCTGGTCAGCGGCCTGATCAGCCTGACGCTCGTGCCCATGCTCTGCAGCCGCTACCTGGGCGAGCACGCCCTGGCCGGCCGGGGCCGCCTCTACCGGGCCACCGAGGGCGCCTACCAGTGGCTGGTGGATCGGTACAGCCAGAGCCTGTTGTTCGTGCTCCGCCACCGGGTGGCGGCCATGGCCTTCTCCCTGGCCATCCTCGTGGCCACCGGGGTGCTTTTCAAGGTGGTGCCCAAGGGGTTCATCCCGGCCGAGGACCGGGACTTCATCATGGTCTCCACCCAGACCGAACAGGGCATCGCCTGGACCGCGCTGGTCGAGCGGATGATGGCCCTGGGCGGGATCGTCCAAGAGCATCCGGCGGTGGACCGGTTCATGGTCCACGCCTCCACCTCGGGCATGATGATGGTCGTGCTCAAGCCGCGGGCCGAGCGGGAGCTGAGCGCCGACGAGGTGATCCGCGACCTGCGGCCGCAGCTGAACACCGTGCCCGGCATCCGCGCCATGTTGGTCAACCCGCTGCCGGTGAACGTGGGCGGCCGCCGCTCGCGCAGCCTCTACCAGCTGACCCTGCAGAGCGTGGACACCCCGGCGCTATACGCGGCGGCCGCTCAGCTGGAGCGGGTGATGCGGGACAACCCGGAGCTGACCGACGTGAGTTCCGACCTGGAGATGGCCAACCCGGAGCTGCGCCTGGACATCGACCGCGACCGGGCGCTCTTGCTCGGGGTCTCGCCCGAGCGCATCCAGGACGCGCTCTACTCGGCCTACGGTCAGCGCGAGGTGTCCACCATCTTTGGCGAGAGCGACCAGTACAGCGTGCTGCTCGAATACCTGCCCGAGTTCCGCGCGGATGCCGGCGCGCTCGACCGGCTGCACCTGCGCAGCGACACCGGCCGGCTGGTGCCGCTTGCGGCGGTGGCCTCGGTGCGCGAAAGGCTGGGGCCGTTGTCGGTCAACCACTCGGGTCAGCTGCCGAGCGTGACCCTGTCATTCAATGTCCGCCAGGGCGTGGCCCTGGGCGAGGCCCTGGCCAACCTGCAGACCGTGGCCGACGCCACCCTGCCCGCCGGGGTGCAGGCCTCGTTTCAGGGCAACGCCCGCCAGTTCCAGGACGCCCAGGCGTCCATGGGCTGGCTTTTGGTGCTGGCCATCGTGGTCATCTACATCGTGCTCGGCATCCTCTACGAGAGCTACATCCACCCCCTGACCATCCTCACCGCCCTGCCGTTCGCCGGCTTCGGCGCGCTCGTCACCCTGCTGCTGTTCAACGTTGAGCTGTCCATCTACGCCTTTGTCGGCATCATCATGCTCATCGGCCTGGTGAAGAAGAACGGCATCATGATGATCGACTTCGCCATCGTTGCCCGGGCCGAGGGCAAGGACGCGCACGACGCCATCCACCAGGCCTGCGTGATCCGCTTCCGGCCGATCATGATGACCACGGTGGCCGCGCTCATGGCGGCGGTGCCCATCGCGCTCGGCCACGGCGCCGGCGGCGAGTCGCGCCAGCCGCTCGGCCTGGCCGTGGTCGGCGGCCTGCTCTTCTCGCAGAGCCTGACCCTGTACGTCACCCCGGTGTTTTATCTCTACATGGAGGAGTTGCAGGCGTGGCTGCGGCGGCGGAAAAGCGCCTGAAGACGACAGGTTCGCGGGCATGGCCCGCTCCTTGTATCTTGAAATGAGTGGTGGGTAGCTCCCATCACTTCGAGACAGAGGCAGCTTGAGCCCGCTCCTAAGGCTCAGACCTTGCAACGTAGATCAAGCCCTCTGTCTCACCTCTCGCCAACAAAGACGCTGAACGGTAGCCAAGGGGCAAACCCTGTATGCACAAGGCAAGTGGGCGAAGTTGGCTTAATCTTACTACGGATCAATATGTTCTATCTCGGCATTGATGTCGCCAAAGCAAAACTCGATTGTTGTTTGTTGCTGGATCCTGTCAGTGCCAAACGAAAATCAAAAACCTTCACCAACAACAAGGCCGGATTCGTTAACTTGTTGGCATGGCTTGGCAAATTCGAGATCGCCCCAGTCAACCTGCATGCGGTTATGGAGGGAACCGGGGTCTATCACGAACAAGTCGCGCTCGCCTTGACCGATGCGGGGGCAACGGTTTCCATCGTCAACCCTGCCCATATCAAGGATTTCGGCCGAGGGATCGCGGTTCGAACCAAAACCGACAGCATGGACAGCCTAGTCCTTGCTCGTTACGGTGCATTGCTGCAGCCAGCAGCCTGGACTCCGCCACCCCAGGAAGCACGTGTGTTGAAGGCGCTCTTGGCCCGCAGAGATGCCATTGCCCAGGACTTAAGGCGAGAGCTCAATCGACAGGAAAAAGCTGACGCAACCGACACTCCGGAACTCATTTGTCAATCTCTGGATGATTCCATCAAATTCCTGAAAAATCAGCTTAATAGACTCCAACGGGATATTGACGATCATGTCGATCGTCATCCAAACCTGCGGCAGGATTATGAGTTGTTGACCAGTATTCCAGGCGTGGGACAGCGGGTCGGCAATAATCTGTTGGCAATCATGCATAGCCAGCAGTTCAGCTCAGCCGAGCAACTTGCCGCGTATCTTGGCTTGGTGCCCATAGAAAGACAATCTGGAAGCAGCATTTTAGGCAAGGCCAGACTCTCCAAAGCCGGACCTCCCAGAATTCGGGCAGTTTTATTCATGGCCGCAGTGGTCGCCACGAAACGCAATCCCCATGTAAAGGCGCTCTATGAACGCCTCCTGGCCAGAGGCAAAGCCAAAATGGCAGCTCTTGGCGCTGCGATGCGTAAACTCGTCCACCTTTGTTTTGGAGTGCTCAAAAACCAGACCCCTTATCAGGCAAATTATGAAAATACCACTTGCGCCTGAAGACGGTATCTACTTCGCCTCGTGCACCGAGATCGGTGAACGCAAGCGGCGCGAGCGGCAGGTGGCCTTTCTCGCCCACCACGACGTCCTCACCCGGCTGCCCAACCGGACCTCCCTCGAGAACCGGATCGCCCGGGCCCTGCCCGTCCACGGCGGCGACTCCGGCCTGCTGCTGGCCGTGTTCTTCATCGACCTCGACAACTTCAAGAACGTCAACGACGTGTTCGGCCACCGCCAGGGCGACGAACTGCTCGTCCAGGTCGCCGGGCGGCTCAAGTCGGTGCTGGGCGGCAGCGACAGCCTCTACCGGCTGGGCAGCGACGAGTTCATCCTGCTCATGGAGCGGGTCGAGAGCGAGCCGGCGCTCTACCTCACCGCCAACCGCATCCTGGCCGCCCTGAAGAAGCCGTTCACGCTCGAGTTCCGCACCATCTACGTCAACGCCAGCATCGGCATCTCGCGCTTTCCCGGTGACGGCGACACCCCCCTGGAACTGATCCGCAGCGCCGACATGGCCATGCACCGCGCCAAGAACGAGGGCAGAAACCGCTACCAGCTGTTCACCCGGGAGATGCATGAACAGCTCTACGAGCGGTTCCGGACCGAGAACGGCATCCGCTCCGGCCTGCTGCACCGGGAGTTCGTGGTCTACTACCAGCCCAAGGTGGACATCGCCACCCGCACCACCACCTCGCTGGAGGCGCTCATCCGCTGGCAGAAGGGCGGCCGCCTGATCAGCCCGGGCGTGTTCATCCCGGTGGCCGAGGAATCAAGCCTGATCGACGACCTCTGCCGCTACGTGCTCGAGGCGACCTGCCAGTTCCACGCGGTCCTGCAGCACCACGGGGTGGCCGTTCCGGTGAGTGTCAACATCGCCCCCCGCCAGTTTCTCAACATCGATTTCATCGATCTGCTCGAGGACCTGCTCGGTCGCTACCAACTCGATCCCCGCTTTCTCGAACTGGAGATCACCGAGACCACCGCCATGCGCGACGTGGAGCACACCCTGCGCATCATGGAGCGCATCCGCCGCCTGGGCATCCGCTTCTCCATCGACGATTTCGGCACCGGCTACTCCTCGCTCGGCTCCCTCAACCGGATGCCGGTGAGCACGCTCAAGATCGACAAGCAGTTCGTCCAGGACCTGGAACAGCACCGCCCCATTGTCGCCACCATCATCGCCATCAGCCGGCAGATGCGCCTCAACGTGGTGGCCGAGGGGGTGGAGACCGAGGCCCAGCTGCTCGAACTGGCGGCCATGGGCTGCCAGGAGGCGCAGGGCTACTACTTCTCGCGCCCCCTGGCCGACACGGATATCCTCCGCTACCTGGCCGATGAACAGGCGGGCGACGCATCGAAGGAGGCACGGGGATGACGATGGGAAAAAAGGTGCCGCGGCTGTTTTTCGACGCCAACGACCACAAGCTGCTCGCCATCGTCAACGACGTGCTCAGGCGGAAGAGCCGGCCGCAGTCGCTCAGTTCGCTCATGGCGCCGTACATGCACCCCCGCGGCATCAAGGAGATGGCCGCGCCCAGCGGGCTGCGCATCGCCTACGCCATCGTCGGCCTGCTCGGCTCGCTCGAGGCGGGCAAGGCGCACGACCGCATCGTCGCCCTGCGCTGCCTGCGCGACGAGGTGTTCAGCTCCTCCACCACCTATTTCCAGAAGAACACCGCCCGGGTGCTCATGCAGATCATGAAGGAACTGGTCCGCAGCCGGGGCAACGAACTGCGCCAGCTCAAGCTGGCCCACGACTTCCGCATGGTCTACACCGGCAGGCCGCGGCTGGTCAAAGCGGAGCTGGCCCGGTATCACCTGCTGGAGATGCCCGAGGAGTGGAACCAGTTCGCCTTCGACGACCACGTCCACGACGCCAACACCAAGGGCCGCAAGTCGCCCACCCACCTGCTCATGGACGCCTGGATCAAGGGCATCCGCAAGCTCACCGTGGTCTACTACAACCATGTGGACGAGGAGGTGGTGGCGGAGCTGCTCGAGGCCGGCTCCATCCTCGATATCCACGTGCGCATCGGCATCGAGCTGTGGTCACAGTTCCGCGGCAAGTTCGTCCGCTTCGTCTGGGAACTGGAGGGGTTCTTCGACAACCACGACCTGCTCCGCTTCCTCGGCGAACCCCCGGTGCGGGCGCTCCTGGAGGAGGGGCGGGAGGTGTCCCGCTACCAGCAGCGCTACGTGCTCGCGGCGCTCGGCGAGTTCAACCGGCGCCACCGGCCGGTGCTCGACGGGGAACTGGGGGTGAGCAGCCGGGAGCTGACCGAGGCCGACTTCCTCCGTTTCGTCGGCACCGGCCAGCCGTCGCTCCTGCACCTCGCCAAGTGCATCCAGGACGACTACCGGGGGCTGCTCGAGGCCGAGGTGGAACGGATCCACCTGGCCCATTCGAACGATCCGGCCCGGCGGGAGCGGGAGCTGGCCGTCTGCGCCGGCAGGATGGAGAGTCTCGGCCTGGAGGCAATCATCGCCCGCTTCCTGCAGCCCTGCTGCAACCCCGGGCTGCACGACCCCACGGTTCCGCACGACGAGGGCATGCCGCCGCTGCTCCACATCGAGCCGCCGGCCCTGCTCGGTCGGCTGGCGGGCATGCACTCGGGCTCCCGCTTCACCCTCAACCTGAGCAACCTGACCATCCAGGATACCCTGGAGCTCCTGTACCTCTGCGAGGGCCGCATCACCCACGTCGAGGCCTTCAACCTCAAGGACGCGGGCCACGGCATGACCGCCCAGGCCGCGGACCGGGCCAGCGGCTTTGCCGGCGACGCGGTGGACATCACCAGCCCGGCGCGCAACTACCAGCTGATCAACATGCTGCAGAAGGCGCTCAACGAGGACAACGTCATCACCCTGAAGCGGGCGATCCGCTCGATCATCTGGGAGTATGAGCGCAGCCGGGAAATCACCGCCAGAAAATGCGAGCAGGGTAGCGGCCGGGGCTGCACACCCGAGGAACAGGAACGTCTGCAGGCGGAACTGGCCGCCATGGATGCGCGCAAGGAGGTGCTGCTCGACATCCTGACGCATATCGGGATCTTCCACGACTATTACAACAAGCGCTACCTCGGCTCGCGCATCGGCTCCGGCTCCACCGGCCAGTCGCAGCAGCAGCACGGTATGGGCCTGGTGGTGCTTGACACCCTGCCCAGGAGCGCCTGCCGCGAGGTGCTGCGCGACCACCACAGGGAGCAGCCCCGCCTCGTGCCGGTGTCGGCACGGATGATCAGTCATCGTCACACCCGCCTGGGCGCCGCCGCCGGGCCCCTGTGGGTCCGCCGGCTGTGCGGCCGGCTGCCGGGCATCGCGGGCGGCAGCCGCTGGCACGACTGGAGTCTCGACCGGTTCGTCATCCACCCGGGCACCGAGGGCAACATCGCCACCCTGGGCGGCATCCGCCGCACCCCGGAACTCGACCTCCACCCGGCCCGGGCGACCAGCGGCGAACGCATCGGCCAACCGCTGCGCTACCTGAACACCCACCTGCTCAACGGCCTCAAGGTGGTCGCGGGTTTCATCCCCGCCTTCCTCACCTTCAGCCTCACCAAGGACTGGTGGGTACTGGCCTACCTGGGCGCCTTCCTCTGGTTCGGCATCACCGGCGTGCGCAACATCATCCAGTCCGTGCTCGGCGGCGGCGGCCTCCGGCGGTCCCCGCTGGTGCTGTGGAATTCGCTCGTCAGCTGGAGACGGATCGCCGACTCGCTCTTCTACACCGGCTTTTCCGTGCCCCTGCTCGACTACCTGGTGAAGACGGTGCTGCTCCAGGGGCAGATGGGCATCACCACCTCGACCAGCCCGGTACTGCTCTACTCGTTCATGGCCCTGGCCAACGGCCTCTACATCTTCACCCACAACATGCTCCGCGGCCTGCCGCGCAGCGCCGCGGTGGGCAACCTGTTCCGCTCGCTGCTGTCCATCCCGCTGGCCATCGCCTGCAACGCGGCCCTGGCCGGGATGCTGCACTCGGCCGGAATGGTCGGTGTGGAGGAGGAATTGCAGAGGTGGGCGGCGGTGATCTCCAAGTTCGCCTCGGACTGCGTGGCCGGGGTGATCGAGGGCCTGGCCGACCGGCAGAACAACATCCGCATCCGCCTGGCCGATTACCGCACCAAGATCAGCCAGATGTTCGCGGTGTTCGCCCGGCTCGACCTGCTCCTGCCCGAGGAGGACGTGCTCGACCTGCTCCAGTCGCCCAAGGCGCTCATGGCGGCCATCCGCGAGGAGGCCCGCGACCTGCGCAAGGTGTTCATCGTCAACGCGCTCGACCTGATGTACATCTGGCTGTACCAGCCGCGGGCGCGCAAGGCGCTGCAGCAGACCGTGGCCGCCATGTCCACCGAGGAGTGGCTGATCTTCTACCGCTCGCAGCTGGTGCTCAGGCGGCAGCGGCACATCAGCCAGATGTTCGTCGACGGGCTGGTGGGCAAGAATTTTGCCCGGGCCCTGTCTTTCTACCTCGACCAGGCGGACCAGTACCTGGAGGACATGGCCGGGATGGGCCGGACGCGGGAGCGCATCCTTCGCAAGGAAGGCCGCTCGCCGACCGCCTGACCGTTCGGGCGCGTCCCGGTACGGCAGGTTCGGGGCAGGGGCACCGGTCCCAAAACCATGTTTCCGGTTGGCAGCCGCCATGATATGGCATAAAGTGCAGCTTCGCTGTTTTTCCCTCCCCTTGTTGGTTGCCCGATGCGATGGACCAGGACCAGCACATGCACCGCCCGTCGTTCGCCCCGCTTCATGGACGTTCCCGGGCCTGTCCGCTGTCGGCCGCCCCGGCCGGTGGCGGTCCCGTGCCTGACCGGGTCCCGACTCCCGCTCCCAGCCACCCGCCGGTGAAACGCACCATGGAAGACCGAAAGGCCCCGAGGGCCGCGCTCCCGGTCCGCATCTACCGGTTCTACCGGGACGGCTTCCGCCAGATGACCGTGGGCCGCACCCTGTGGAAAATCATCTTCATCAAGCTGTTTGTCATGTTTGCTGTCTTGAAATTTTTCTTCTTTCCTGATTTTCTGGCAACCAGGTTCAGCGACGACCGGCAGCGGGCCGACTACGTGCTCGAACAGCTGACGCCGTCCCCCCAGGGTTCCCGCAACCTCGCACAAGGAGAATGATTATGATCGAAAGCTTGGACCTCGGCATGGTCAACTGGGCCAGAGGCCAGTTCGCCCTGACCGCCATGTACCACTGGATTTTCGTGCCCCTGACCCTGGGGCTCTCCTGGATCCTCGCCTTCTACCACACCATCTACGTGCGCACCGGCAACGAGGAGTGGAAGCGGCTGACCAAGTTCTGGATGAAGCTGTTCGGCATCAACTTCGCCATCGGCGTGGCCACCGGACTCATCCTGGAGTTCGAGTTCGGCACCAACTGGGCCAACTACTCGTGGATGGTCGGTGACATCTTCGGTGCGCCGCTGGCCATCGAGGGCATCTTCGCCTTCTTCCTCGAGGCCACCTTCTTCGCGGTCATGTTCTTCGGCTGGAACCGGGTTTCCAAGGGGTTCCACCTGTTTGCCACCTGGATGGTGGCGGTGGGCTCCAGCCTGTCGGCGGTGTGGATCCTGGTGGCCAACGCCTGGATGCAGTACCCGGTCGGTCAGGCCTTCAACCCCGAGACCGCCCGTTTCGAGATGCAGAACTTCCTCGAGGTCGCCTTCTCGCCCTATGCGGTCAACAAGTTCACCCATGCGACCAGTTCCTCCATGCTGGTCGGCGCCCTGTTCGTCCTGTCGATCTCCAGCTGGTACCTGCTGCGCGGCCGGCACGTGCTCATGGCCAAGCGGTCCATCGTGGTCGCCGCCACGCTCGGTATCTTCGCCTCGGTGTTCACCATATTCAATGGTGACGAGTCGGCCTACGAGATCGCCCAGGTACAGCCGATGAAGCTGGCCGCCTTCGAGGGGCTGTGGGAGGGCGAGCAGAACGCCGGCCTGGTCGCCTTCGGCATCGTCAACCCGGAAAAGAAGGTCTACGACACCCGCGACCCCTTCCTCGGCTTCAATCTGCACATCCCCAGACTGCTCGGGCTGATGGCCAACCGCTCCCTCGATTCCTATGTGCCGGGCATGCGCGACCTGGTCTACGGCAACCCGGAACAGGATCTGCTCGGTGCGGTGCAGAAGATGGATCGCGGCAAAAAGGCGGTGGCCAGCCTGGAGGCCTTCAAGGAGGCTCGCAAGGCCGGCGACCAGGCGGCGGCCGACACCCACCTGGCCAGCTTCAACCAGTACAAGGAGTTCCTCGGCTACGGCTACCTGCAGCGGCCCGAGGAGGCCGTGCCGCCGGTGGCCCTGTCCTTCTACGCCTTCCACATCATGGTCGGGCTGGGCACGCTGTTCCCGCTCATCTTTCTCGCCTACCTCTACTTCGCCAAAAAAGGCACCCTGGCGGACAGGAAATGGCTGCTCGGCTTCGGTACGATCACCTATTTTCTCGCCCTGATCGCCTCCCAGGCGGGCTGGGTGGTGGCCGAGGTGGGCCGGCAGCCCTGGACCATCCAGGGGCTGCTGCCGGTGACGGTCGCCCGCACCAATCTGACCACGGCCACCGTGCAGACCACCTTCTACATGTTTCTCGCCCTTTTCACCCTGCTGCTCATCGCCGAGATCAGTATCATGGTGAAGCAGATCAGCATCGGACCGGAGGAAAACTGATATGATAGAGAACCTCGATTACGCCACCCTGCAGCATCTCTGGTGGCTGCTCTGCTCCGTGGTCGGCGCCCTGTTCCTGTTCCTCACCTTTGTCCAGGGCGGCCAGAGCCTGCTCTGGCAGGTGGCCAAAACGCAGACGGAAAAGGACCTGGTGATCAACTCCCTGGGCCGCAAGTGGGAGTTGACCTTCACCACCCTGGTGCTGTTCGGCGGCGCCCTGTTCGCCTCCTTCCCCAAGTTCTACTCGACCTCGTTCGGCGGCGCCTACTGGGTGTGGATGCTCATCCTGTTCTCCTTCATCGTCCAGGCGGTCAGCTACGAGTTCCGGCGCAAGCCCTGGAACGTGCTCGGCAGCCTGGTCTACGAAGGGTTCCTGCTCATCAACGGCACGGTCGGCATCCTGCTCATCGGCGCGGCGGTGGGCACCTTTTACACCGGCGCCAACTTCCAGCTCGATGGCAACAACTTCGTCACCTGGACCCACCCCTACCGCGGCCTGGAAGCGGCGCTCAGCCCGTCGGTGTCGAGCATCTTCAACATCGCCCTCGGGCTGTTCCTGGTGTTCAACGCACGCACGCTCGGCGCCATGTACCTGGTGAACAACATCGACCTGAACGAGGCCGCGGACATGGGCACCCGGCTGCGCGCCGCCTGCTGGCAGAATTTCCTCATCTCCCTGCCGTTTCTGCTCCTCATCCTCGGCTCGATCCTGTTCATGCGCGGCTACGGGATCGTCGATGACGCGGGCACCGTGGAGATCATCAGCTTCAAGTTCCTGCGCAACCTGGTGGCCAACCCCTGGCTGATCCTGCTGCTCGCCGGCGGCCTGGCCCTGGTCATCGCCGGGGTGTGGAAAACCGCCCGCACCAGCGAGACCGGCGGCATCTGGTACGGCGGCCTGGGCACCGTGCTGGTCGGCCTGACCGTGCTGCTCCTGCCGGCCTACAACCTGACCGCCTTCTACCCCTCCAAGGCGGACCCGCAGTCCAGTCTGACCATCTACAACGCCTCGTCGAGCCCGTACACGCTCAAGGTCATGACCTACGTGGCCCTGGGCATTCCGTTCGTGCTCGCCTACATCGCCTATGTCTGGTGGGCCATGGGCAGAAGCAAGATCACGATCGAAGACACCGGCGACCGCACGGCCTACTGAGACGGCCGGTCAGAACCAGACCGGCGCACAACCATTGCTCCCGGCACGGCCGGAAGAGAGGACCCCATGATGAGCATCATTCTCCTTGCGACCTGGGTCGGCCTGCTGGCGGTTTCCCTGCTGGTGGGTGTCAGGCTGCTGAAAAAATTCGATCTGTACTGAGCATCGACGTGCGGTGGAGGGCGCGTCCGCGTGCCCTGCACGGCTGGCGGTGCAGGTGATCAGAAGAGGACCGGGCCTTGTTGCCCGGTCCTCTTTTTTTTGGCGGAGGAATGGCGCTGGAGCCCGGAAAGCAACGGCCGGTCCGTGGGACACGGGCCGGCCGGTTGCAGGGGGCAGCGGATGCCCGCGCGCTCGGGCGCGGGCGGAGGGGCGTCAGATGACGTCGTCGTCGTCCAGGTCGTCCTCTTCGTCCTCGTCCAGGGAGTCCTCGTCGCTGTCCTCGGCAAACTCGTCTTCTTCCTCGAACGCCTCCGCATCGTCCGGAGAGATCTCGGGGGTGAAGCTGTCCTCGGGCGAACGGATCGCCTTGGGGATCTTGGATTCGGGAAGGACAAACTCCCTGATTTTTTCGATCTCCTCGGGCAGGATCAGGTCATTTTTGCAGATCGGGCAGGTCTTGACGTGCTGGTCGACGAACTGCATCATGCGGGCCGGTGCCATGGTCTCCTGCTTGACACGGAGATACCAGTCCTTGATGAGACGTATGAGTTGTTGGCAATCCATCGTTTTTTCAGGGGGTTGTCTTTATGGAGACGGCCGTACCCACGGTGGGGCCGGACTTGCGGCACTATATATTAAAGTTGTTTTTTGGGTCAATAACTATTAGAAAAGAGAGCCGCTGCGGAAGTGGAAAGGGCACTGGTGGCTCTCCCGGACTTCAAATCCGGTGTGCCGGGTGAAGAGCCCGGCAGGTGGGTTCGATTCCCATGCACTTCCGCCACCTCTGTTCTTCCGTACCGCACGAAAGCCGTCTGTCATTCCACACTCTCATCCCGCCGTCAATCTTTTTCCACCTGCCTCCACCAATCCCTGCCCGACCACCAGTCGTTCCCGCCGGTTGCCCCCTGTTCGTCCGGGGCGGCGGCGAAAAAAAAGCAGGGTCGCTCCGACCCTGCTTCGTTCTGTCCCCGGAGGGGCACCGGGCCCGATCGCGCCCGGCCGCCTTTTCCCGCGAATCTCAGGCGAGCAGCGGGTGGCCCATGGCTTCCCGCTGCTGGACATAGCGCTGCGCCACCTGGCGGGCGATGTTGCGGATGCGGCCGATGTAGCGGGTCCGCTCGGCAACGCTGATGGCCTTGCGCGCGTCGAGCAGGTTGAAGGTGTGCGAGCACTTCAGGCAGTAGTCGTAGCCCGGCAGGATCAGGTCTTTTTCCACCAGTTTCAGCGCCTCGCGCTCCCAGGTGTCGAAGGCGGCGGTCAGGTCGGCAACGTTGGCCTCCTCGAAGTTGAAGGCGGAGAACTCTTTTTCGGCCTGGTGGAAGATCTGGCCGTAGGTGACGGTCTCGTTCCAGGCGATGTCGTAGACCGAATCCACCTTCTGCAGGTACATGGCGATCCGCTCCAGGCCATAGGTGATCTCCACCGTGATCGGCTTGAGGTCCACCGAGCCGGCCTGCTGGAAGTAGGTGAACTGGGTGATCTCCATGCCGTCGAGCCAGACCTCCCAGCCCAGTCCCCAGGCGCCCAGGGTGGGTGATTCCCAGTCGTCCTCGACGAAACGGATGTCGTGTTCGAGCAGGTCGAGACCGAAGCGCCGCAAACTCTCCAGGTACATGGCCTGCACATCCTGGGGCGAGGGCTTGATCACCACCTGGTACTGGTAGTAGTGCTGCAGCCGGTTGGGGTTCTCGCCGTAGCGGCCGTCCGTGGGCCTGCGGCTGGGTTGGACATAGGCGGCCTTCCATGGTTCCGGGCCGAGGGCGCGGAGCAGGGTGGCGGGGTGGAAGGTGCCGGCGCCGACCTCCATGTCGTAGGGCTGCAGGACCACGCAGCCGGCGGAGGCCCAGTAGCTGTTCAGTGTGGCGATAATGTCCTGAAAATACATGTGTATGGTTCCCGTCGGGTTGGTTGATGGGGTGAGTCTGGCAAGCGTGGGCAATCTACCACAGCAGGGGGGCAGGGTAAACGAAATTGTCGGGAGATCCCTGCCGCCACAACCCTTGGCAGGGGGGACCGGTCCGGGCGGCTGGTCCGCGACCCTTCCGGGCGGATTGACAGGGCGGCCGACGCCGCTCTACAGTGGGCCTATCCGATCAACCTGCACCAGGAGGACCCATGCATCCGAAACTCGATGTACTCTTTGCCCGGCGCTCGATCCGCGCCTACACTGATCAGCCCGTCCCGGACAGCCTGCTCACCGATCTGCTCGAAGCGGGCATGGCCGCGCCTTCGGCGGTGGCCAGGGATCCGTGGCACTTCATCGTGCTTCGTTCCCGGGAAGGCCTCGACCAGCTGGCCGCGGCCCTGCCCAACGGCCAGATGCTCAAGCAGGCGCCCGCCGCCCTGGTGGTCTGCGGCGACCTGGACAGGGCCCACGACCATGAGTTGAGCTTCCTGCTCCAGGACGTGAGCGCGGCGGTGGAGAATATCCTCATCGCCGCCGGCATCCTGGGCCTTGGCGCCTGCTGGCTGGGCATCCACCCGCGGGCGGAGCGGATGGCCGCGGTGGCCGCCCAGTTCAAGCTGCCACCGCAGGTGATCCCGGTGGCCGGCATCGCCCTCGGCTGGCCGGCCCAGCAGCGCGAAGCCCGCACCCGCTACAACCCGGCCTGTGTGCACCGGGAACGGTGGTGACAGCGCCCCCGGCACACGGGGCTCAGAGCCGTCGCGGCCGGCGGGCCGAGTCGCGCCAGAACCGGTACAGGAGCAGTGACCCGCACAGGGCCGCCAGCGCCCAGTACATCTCCACCGACTCCTCGATGTGGTTGCAGGCCGTGGCCTGCAGTGCCGGCGCCAGTCGCCCCTCGAGGAAGCGGCAGAACGGTTCTCGGCCGAAGTTCACCGCCTCGGCGAAGAGAAAACAGCCGGCAATGCCCGGGTGGAACACCCAGCCCTGCCAGTTCAGGCTGCGGGAACGGGAGCGCCAGCCGATCAGCAGCGGCAGGGCGATGCCGTAGAGGTACACGTACAGGCCGAAGATGTCGCGGGGATGGAGGACCGGCAGCCTCAGGTTGTGGATGTTGAATTCCTGCTGCTGGTTGTGCTCGATGATGGCCGCGGGCGTGGCGAATCCGAACACGCGCTGGCCCCAGCTGATCTCCTCGCCGGCGCAGACCACGTAGAACACCGACAGGCCGAGCAGGATGCACAGGACCCGGCGGTTCATGCGGGCGGCGTGGTTGCGGACCAGGGCCAGGGTGGCCAGGGCTGCGCCGAGAAAGAAGGCGAAGGTGAGCCACTCGATGGCCCGGTCCTCGCCAACGACCACGCGCAGGTGCCAGTCCCGGGCAAAGGTGAACAGCGCCAGGTCGGTGCAGAGGAGCAGCGGGAACAGGGCGTAGATCAGGGCGAACAGGGTGGATTTCTGCATGGGTTCCGGTCGGGGGCGAGAGGAATCGTTTCGGCAGGGGATCGCGCCGAAGGGGCGGCACTCCGGATGCGGCCCTCTTGCCGGCAGCGCATAAGAAAAATTTATACGAAACGGCAGGTTGGAAGTCAACCCCTTTCGCGGCGGCGAGAAGGGGAGCCCGCGCGGGGCGGCGGGGGAAGGCGCAGCCGGGTGGGGAGGCGGCGGCCACGTCCGGACCCGAGGGGGCGTGATGCCCCGGCCCGGGCCGTTTTTCCGGCGACCGGCGCCGGTTCAGTAGGGCGGATACTCGCAGGAGCCGATGGTGTACTCCCGGATCGGCTGGCCGTAGGCATCGAGCAGGGCGCGGCCCTGGCCGTCGAGCACGTAGCGCTCCCAGCGGCACAGACCCGGCGGCACGGCCGGCGGATAGCTGTACACCCGTGCCTGCGCGGGCGGCCCGTAGGAGGAGTAGGGCGGATAGGCGACCACGGGCGGCGGGGCTGCGTAGACCACCGGCTGGGTGGCCGCGGCGACCAGCGCGCCGCCGATCAGCAGGCCGGTCAGCCCCCACACCCAGTCGTCACTGTGGCCGTGGTAGTGGTGGTGGGAATAGTAGGGACGCGGCCGATGGTGCCAGGCCATCCCGGTCGCGGGGAGCAGGCTCAGGGCGAACAGACTGAGCGCAACACCGGCAACGAGTCGTTTTTTCATGGGACACCTCTCCCGAAGGTTGCGTTTGACTGACGGCCAGGGCGGCTTCGCCGCTTGCGCCGCACAGGCATATTATACCCATGGGGGCCGGGGGAGGCAACTGCGGCCCGACCCCTTCACCGCCGGGCAAACAGCAGGTAGATCGAGGAGAAGTCGAGTTCGGCCATGCCCTCGGCCACGGCAAGGGCAAAGAGTTCCCTGGGTAGTGCCCCGGTGAACAGCGGCCGGCCTTCGGCGTAGGCCAGATCCTGCAGGAGGTGCAGATCCTTGAGCATCAGGCTGGTGGTGAAATGCGGCGAAAAATCGCCGCGCTCCAGTTTGGCGCGCTTGGCGGTCAGCACCATGGACTGGCCGGCGCCCGCCGTGAGGATGTCCAGGGCCGTGCTTCGCTCGATGCCGTTCGCCTCGGCAAAGGCGGTGGCCTCGGCGATCTGGGCCATGAGTCCGGCCAGGACCAGGTTGTTGACCAGCTTCATGCGCGTGGCCAGGCCGGGTTCCTCCAGGTGGAAGAGGTGCGCGCCGAGCTGGCGAAGCACCGGTTCGGCCCGCTCGAAACCCGCCCGCCCGCCGCTGACCAGCACGGTCAGGCGGCCCTGGGCAGCGGGCACGACGCTGCCCAGTACCGGCGCCTCCAGGTAGGTGGCCCCGGCCCGGGCGCACAGGTCGTGCAGGGCAAGCACCTCCCGGAAGTGGTTGGTGGTATGATCGACCAGGAGTTTCCCCTGCAGGTCCGTGGTGAGCAGTCCCTGCTCGCCGGTGAGGACCTGGTGCACGGCGGCACTGTCGAACAGGCAGAGGTGCACCTGGTCCGCTGCCGCGGCCACCGCCGCCGGGCTGGCCGCGACCGTGGCCGGCAGCGCTGATGCCCTGGCCGCGGTCCGGTTCCAGACCGTCAGTTCGTGGCCGCAGTCGATGAGTCGGTTGGCGATGGCCGTGCCGAGATGGCCGAGGCCGATACAGCCGATGCGCATGTTTCCTCCCTGGCCGAAGGGCCGGGTTGTTGTCCCTGTCTGTCCCGTCCGGACTGGTGACGTTCGGGAAGGCAGCCGCTGCCCCTGTCCTGACCGGGGCAGCGGCCGTACCTCCGTTCCGGCCCCCGACTGTTGCCGCTTGCCGGCACCTTCCTGAAATCAGGCCCGTTCGCGCCGGTAGGACTCGGCCAGCAGGCTGATGGTATGGGTCACCTCCTGCTCTGCGCCAAAGCGGTGGACGTTGTCGAGCAGCTGCATCATGCAGGCTGGACAGCCCACGGACACGGTGTCCGCCCCGGTCCGGTCGATGTCCTCGGCCTTTTTTTGGCCGATGGTGGAGGCGGTCTGGAAGTGGGTGAGCACGTACGAGCCGCCGCTGCCGCAACAGCTGTCCGGGGCCGACATCTCCTGCAGGGTCAGGCCCGGGATCATGCGCAGGATCTCGCGGGGTTCCGCGGCCACGCCCATGGACTTTTTCAGGTGACAGGAATCGTGGTAGGTGACCACCTTGTCGACCCGTCCCGTGGGCGGGCGCAGGCTGATGATGCGGGTGAGGAAGGTCGAGATGTCGCAGGTCCGCTTGGCCCATTTTTCGGCCTTGGGCCCGTACTCCGGGTCGCTGGCCAGCAGCTCGGTGTAGTCGTGCTGCCAGGCGCCGCCGCAGGAACCGCAGCCGGTGATCAGGTAGTCGCAGCCGGTGGCCTCGAACGCGTCGATGTTGTTGCGCGCCAGGGTGCGCACCGTTTCGATGTCGCCGTGCACCAGCACCGGCACCCCGCAGCAGTTCTGTCCCTTGGGGATGTGGACCTCGATGTTGTTGGCGGTGAGCACCTCGATCAGGTCGCGGCCGGCGTCGGGGTAGAAGTAGTTGAGCGAGTCGCCGGTGAAAAAGGCGGCCTTGGCCACGGGATTGGTCACCCGCACCACCTCGGGCACCTGTTCGCGCAGCGGCGTGACCTGCGGAGCGGGCAGCCTGCGGTCGGCGTCGAAACCGATCCCACCGCCGGCCAGGGCAAAGGGCGAGCGCGGCGAGATGGCCCGGCCGCCCTGTTCGCTGCGGAACGCGAGCGACTGCAGGCTCGCGCCGAGCCGCATGCCGGCATCGAAGAGCTTGGGGTGCTTGAGGGTGGAAAAG